>Ga0181410_1000172_pt1 | contig 27735 bp, 32 predicted proteins | sample 33SPOviralmetaG_FD_130112 | JGI IMG/M metagenome (GOLD analysis project Ga0181410, IMG submission 130112) | Marine viral communities from the oligotrophic San Pedro Time Series (SPOT) site, San Pedro Channel, CA, USA - 33 SPOT_SRF_2012-06-20 | ecosystem: Environmental > Aquatic > Marine > Strait...
ACTCACAAATATTAGAAAGATTTTAGACAAGGCATTGAAAGATGGACAAACAAAACTCTCACCCATCCAAGCTTACGATATTGTTATGCACACCGCTGACGCTGTTATTTCTGGTGGGGTTCGCCGTAGTGCTACCATTTGCGTCTTTAGCCCTGATGATACTGAGATGGCAACAGCTAAGACGGGAACTTGGTTTATCGACAATCCACAAAGAGGAAGATCCAACAATTCAGCGCTTCTACTTAGAGATGAAACAAGCAAAGAGCAATTCACAGAACTTATGAAGTCTGTAAAAGAGTTTGGCGAACCGGGATTTGTTTGGTCAGACAGTACAGAGTTGCTGGTCAACCCGTGTGTTGAGATTGGTATGTGGCCTGTATGCGAAAAAACAAAAGAGTCAGGGTGGCAAGCGTGTAACTTATCAACCATCAATTGCTCTAAAATTAAAACAGAGCAAGACTTTTTCGACGCTTGCCGTGCTGCTACTATTATTGGTACGTTGCAGGCAGGATTTTCGGAGTTTGAATATCTTGGTGGTGCATCCGAAAGAATCATTGCAAGAGAAGCTTTACTTGGCGTAAGCATGACGGGGATCATGGAGCAGCATCAAATCTGCTTAGATCCAACCGCGCAAAAGCGTGGTGCTAACATTGTCAAGAAGACAAACAAAAAGATTGCAGAAATGATCGGTGTTAATCAAGCCGCTCGTACTACCTGTATCAAGCCAGAGGGTACTTCTAGCTGTATTCTAGGCACATCCAGTGGTATTCATCCACATCATGCCAAACGTTACATTCGTCGCGTTCAGGCCAACAAGATGGAACCCATCTATAACTATATGAAAGAAATCAACCCTAGAGCATGTGAAGAAAGTGTTTGGAGTAATAACGATAGCGATGACGTTGTTGGTTTTTGTGTAGAAGTTCCAGATGGAAGCAAAACTAAGAACGCAGTGGATGCTATTCAGTTGTTGGACTATGTAAAGTCTACACAGCAAAACTGGGTAATCAATGGCACTAACAAAGATCTATGTACACAACCTTGGCTTGTTCATAATGTGAGCAATACTATCAATGTAAAGCCAGAGGAGTGGCAAGAAGTAGAAAAGTATATCTATAAGAATAGAAAATATTTCTGTGGTATTTCTTTGCTTCCTATCTCTGGAGACAAAGACTATCCTCAAGCCCCGTTTACTACTGTGTACCTACCGAGCGAACAGGTTGCACACTACGGTGACGCATCATTGTTTGTTAGTGGACTGATTGAAGTCGCGCTCACGCTCTGGGAAGACAACCTGTGGACCGCATGTGATAGCTTGCTTGGCGTGGGTGAAAAGATCAAAGGTAATGGAAAGAAAGCTTGGAAAGACCGATGCAAGAAATTTGCCGGTAAATATTTTAATGGAGATTTAAGGCAATTGACCTATTGTATGAAAGATGTATATAACTGGAAAGAATGGGTTGATATGAATCGCGAATATAAAGATGTTGATTTTACAAACGTTATTGAAGAAACTAACAATGTAGTACCAGAGCAAGAAATTGCTTGCGCAGGAGGAAAATGCGAAATATGAATATTCACCCAGACGAACTAGCTAGAGAAAAACAGCTACAAGAAGCTCAAAGTAAAAAAACCTGTTTTCCTAGTTATATAAAACCTTGGAACGGACACCCGCTAAAGTTTGCCAAGCTAAATGATTGCGCTAAGATTCCCACTAAAGCAAACGAGTCTGACGCAGGCTTTGACCTGTACGCTTCGCACGGCGCTATAATAGAGAAGCATACCCATAAGCTCATTAAAACAGGAATTGCAATGCAAATTCCAAAAGGTTATGTAGGTTTGATTTGGCCGCGATCAGGAATGGCCTACAAGTACGGTATAGATGTCTTTGCTGGCGTGATTGATAGCGGCTACCGTGGAGATATAGGTGTTATACTTTATAACTCTCAATACAATGATTATAATATAGAAAAAGACGATAGAATTGCTCAACTTGTATTACAAAAGGTAGAAGACTTTGAACTCATTGAAGTGTCTGACCTTAACAGTACGGATCGGAACGAATCTGGATTTGGAAGCACGGGTACATAATGACGACTTTACCATTTAACGATCCTAATGGCAGAATATTTTACGCCTGTCAAGCCGTTCTTACAACAAAAAGAAACGTGTCAGGAGAATCTGATGCTACAGACGGGGTATTTCTCAACGGTGTTCAGTCTATAGGTATAAATGGGGACATGCCGTCTCAGTCTCTTTTAGACATAGGTAGAGCGCAAAGACAATTTCATTACTATGGTCAACAAAATTTTGAAATAACTATAGAAAGAAGAATAGATAAAGATAGTGACTTCTTTTATTTTGTAGATCCTTCTGATTATACCGCCGGTGCAACCGGTTACAAAACTAGTCACGCTCTTTATAAAAACAATCTACACGACAAAGGTTTTGCGGACAATGATGGTAAGTCTTTAAGAAATTATGATATTACTATTCTTTATGCTCCAGATAAGTATAGATATATAGGCTCTGAGAATGATGTAACGCCCTCAAGTTCTGACTCAGACAAAGATAAGATTATCTCTGTAACCTATAAAAGTTGCTTATTATCTAGTGTAGAATACAATATAGGCGTAGACGGCATTACTGAGTCTGTAACACTTTTTACAAAACAGTTTAGATTTAATAAAGACCTATCCACCCTTAGCGCTTATGGCATAAATGATGACTTACCACAAGTTGGTGAAGTTTTAAAAAGAAGTCATCTAGATATACTAAAACAGCCCGTTGACAGAAAGTCAAGACTTCCTCAAGAGGTTATTAGTATGTTTGAACTTGGTAATACCGAGTCTGTTTACGATGGTGATGATGGCGTTAAAAGACCTTTAAAAATATATGGAATTAATAATATAAGTCTTAGTCTATCTATTGATTACTCTCAAATACCAGACGTAGGATTCTGGAGAGGTTCTGAAAAAGACAAGGAGTATGAACAAAATTTATTTTCTTACATGAATTTACCTCTACAAGTATCATGCTCTTTCACTGGCATTGCCAGACGCGCTTTAGAGTATGGAGATTTTATATTTACAATAGATGGTACAGACGATGTATTCGTAAGAAATACAGACGTAACATTTGGGGCTTCTGGAGTAATGGACCCAAGCACAGGACTGAGTTTTGGCGGCGGTCCTTACAGAGACGGTCTTGATCCGAATAATCCTGATCCGCCAAAATATGGATCGCCTAAACCGCCATCAGACATATATAACAAGACAGATAGGCCAATAAGACTTGTTTTCGCTACATTTGATTCAGCGGCAAATGAAAATAAATACCACATAATAGATCTTGGCAATAACAACTATGTAACTAGTATCGCTACTACTGGCGGGGATACAGGAGGTGGAAATGTAGAAACAACAATTACTTATCAAAATGACCATAGCGATATGGTGTTGGTTAAGGATACACAAGTCAGGGATTTAATAAACGAAAAACCCTTCTAGTCAGTAGAGCTTCAATGAAAAGAAAAACCAAAAAACAAAGTAACGCACCTCAAAAAGTAAAAACAGTAGAAGCAAAGACGGAGAATCAAAAAGATTATATAAGATCTATTGTAGAAAACGATGTAATATTTTGCAGTGGCCCATCGGGGTCTGGTAAGTCCTACATAGCAGCGGGAATTGCTTCAGATCATCTTCATAGAGGGGAGATAGATCAAGTTTTAATATCTCGTCCTCTGGTGTGTACGGGAAAAGAAATAGGAAGTCTACCCGGAGATCTATTGGAAAAAATAGCTCCATATCTTTTACCTATGCAAGAAAACTTTAGACACTTTTTAGGTCGGGCGTACTATGGTATGTACTACAACGAAGGTAGGATAAAATACCAGCCGCTAGAAGTCATGAGGGGTTCTACGTTTCATAATACATATATGATACTAGACGAAGCGCAGAACTGTACGTTTGAACAAATAAAAATGTTTATTACCCGTATGGGACAAGGTAGTAAAGTGCTAATAAACGGAGACACTAGACAGTGCGACCTATCTAGAAGTGGACTATGGGACTGCATAGAAAAGCTTGAAAATGTAGAGGGTGTTGGAATTTCTACCCTTACAACTCAAGACATTCAAAGAAATGGTATTCTTGGTAGAATATTAAATGCTATGGAAAATTAGCGTGTAATACTAGCCACATTCTCCTAGAATATAGAGTCATCTACCATAAGGAGAAAATAATGCCGCTTTACGATTTTGAATGTAAGCAATGCAAATACTACGACGAAGTTAGACAAGCTTATGACGCTCCATCAATATTGGAGTGTCCATCCTGCAATAAAAAAACGCTACGGAAGGTTTTTATAAATCCTCCCTCTATATCTGTCAGAGGCGAAGCTAATACTATCGGTCAGTTAGCAGACAAAAACACTAGAGATATGGGACACTATGAAAAGCAGGAAAAATCCGCTAAAGATAATAAGAAGAACAACAGTGAGGCCCAACAGAAAAGAGATTTAAATAAAAAAATCAATGGCATGACAGATAAACAAAAGATTAATTGGATTAAAGAGGGCAGCTAATGAATGATTTTGAAATATCCGATAATCAAGTAGACAGAAAAATCTGCCCGCATCACGCCACAATAACCATGAAGATTGACATAAGAAAAATGTATGAAGATGGAAGTCTAGATAATCAGGTTATGGGGAACCGTCTCTTGTCAAAATACGGAATATCAACCAAGGCTCAGATTTGTATATCTGGAGCATCAGAAGCAGACTGTATCAAAATACTAAAAGAAAGGCTGGATAAATTAAATGGCTAGATGGGAAAACGAAGATGTGTCTGATCTTAATTTACCAGATCCACAATCTACAGAAAAAAAATTCTATGGAACAAGGGGTGTTGAGACAGAAGAAAAAAACGCCTTTGCTTCAGTATCGAATACTGGGAAGAGTGCGTTTTACTACGTTCTTTACGATAGATCAGAAGTTGTAGACGCTTATAACGATAGACTAACTAGATCATCTTCTCAGACTAGAAATTTAAGAAAAGTTTCAAAGAGCTGTTTTGATTTTTACATGAAGTATTTAAAAACTAAAAATACTTTATACCTTACCAGAGCCAGAAGAACTATGATGGAGAAATAAAATGAAGAAAGGACCGCTTTCAAAAACTGAAAAAACCTATATTGAAGACAATTCTGAGTCAGAAGTCACAGACTTGGCTGAACATCTTGATAGGTCTGAATCAGTCGTTTCAAAACACTTAGAGGTTGTTAAAAACGACAAAGAAATTCCAGACTCTTCCAACCTTTACGCTAGAGATAAAAATAAAGTTGCAACAATAATGACGGAGGCTGCATCTGCTGCTGGCGATGAAAGTAGGAAAAGGCCGTCTATGCCTAAAAAGTACAAAGGTATAATTCATAAAATAAAAGAGGACTAAAATGATTTGTACAAAGAGAGATGGGTACATGAGAAGGCTCATTATGGAGCATCTTATGATTAGTTGGATTGTTACTCTGTCCAATAACGAACGGGTTTACGGTGATTATGACAGGCCAAACTTAGACAATCCTTGGTCTAGGCTTTCAAATTATTGTAAAGAACAAAACGTTTTTCCAGTAAAGATAGAGCTTCATATGTTTGGCGCTCCTGCCAAAGTGTTTTTTGAAGATTCTAATGGTCTAGACGGTCTAGCGGTAATGCGGGGTATAGCTAAGGATCAAGCAATGGACGGTAGCCATTCTACCTCTTTCCAAACCTTGACCGTGTGCTTACTGAAAGACGATTGCTCTGGGATAGATATCGCTAAATATACTTGGCCTTACAACGAATTTGAAAAAGCTAAATCTGTCAGATCTATAACCGAAGACAATCTTAAATATATGATATTTAAAAATGACTCAGAAAAAATCAAGCACCCAGAAGTACAGAAGTATATCAACCAAACAGCCTTGTAGCGCTGCGCAATACTGTGCAGAATTGGTTTGCATTAGAAAAAGAGAAAGAGATAATAAGGGTAGTCTTGAATTTAAATTTTGGAATAAGTCGCAAAAACAAGAGTATGAAACTCAAATAAGATTGGCGTCTAAGTTAATTAAAAAATACGGAGAGAAATCTCTAGTGTCTTATCTAAATGGTTCAAACGGTAGAAACGTATACTCTTTAGGCTTTCTACATAACTCTAAAAAGTTTGTTTTAATTACTAGCTTTGTAGAGGATGGGGTTGCAAAACGATCCGAAGAACTTAAAATAGAGGCAAAGAAACCAAAGAAAGTTATAGAGATAGCAGAAGATAAAGAATATAAACCTAGAAAAAGAAACAAGAAGAAAACGTTAATGTCAAAACTTAGGGATACCGATGGCAAAAAAGAAAACTCCTGAATATTTGAAAAGTCAAATAAAAGAATACGGAAACATAATTAAAACAGGCACAGAAGTGCTTAAAGAAAAGAGCGACTACAAGGTAATTTCCATCAGTCCCGCTATTGATATAGCACTGGGCGGTGGGGTTAGAGAAGGGTGTTGGGTTACTCTTACAGGCGATCCTAAAAGCGGTAAGACAACAACTGCTATGCAGATTGCTACCAACTGTCAAAAAGAAGGTAGGCCAGTCATCTATCTAGATGCAGAAGGTCGTCTTAAAGATATGAATTTTCAGGTAAACGATTTTGATCCTGAGAAAATAGAAGTTATTGCACCAGAAGATAAGCCTTTACCGGCGGAAGAATTTTTAGAAATGGCGTATAAGATGATGAGCCATCCAGACTATCAAGGTGCTGTTCTAATCATTGATTCTATATCTTCTTTGATTCCGGCTAAAGAACTAGATGGAGATTTTAGTCCGGGCAGAGCAGGGCTACCAAAGATTTTGTCTATCTTTACAAAAAAGATCGGTCAGCTTCTACCGAGGCAAAGAGGTCTTGTTATTGCCATAACCCATTACATTGCTAATACGGGAGGCTTTGGTAAAGCTAAACTTTCTGATGGTGGTAATAAAATTCAATATCAAGCTGACACTAGGATGGAGATTGCTGGTGGTGGTGAGAAAATATCCGCAGTAAAACCTTGGGAAGATGCTAGTAAAAATAGAATTGGTCAAGTTGTAAACTGGAAAATCATCTGTTCTTCTATGGGACCGCCGGGAGGACAAGTTCAAAGTTATATTAGGTATGGTCATGGTATAGATTCAACTCAGGAGGTTCTTCAATTGTCGTTAGACCTAGGACTTATTGACAGATCTGGGGCTTGGTTTTCTTGCCCATTCCTAGAAATGAACAAAGAGCTTGCTAAAGAAATTGATCCAGATTTAGACGTAGAAGATCCTGAAAAACTTACCAAAGCTTTTAAGTTTCAAGGACAAGACAAGGTTTATAGTTTTCTAAACAGAAATACTAAACTTGTAAAGTCCCTAGAGACGATGATTAAAGAGGCTTTAGATTGAAAGTAATCGGGCTAGATGACCGAGAGTATAGCTGGAACCCTAAGTCTGGGGGAGGCAAGAGATCAAAGCTTCACCAAAAAGCAAAGAAAGTTCTTGACTCTTGCTTTCCCTATGATAGAATCTTAGAAGAAGTTAGTCTACCGGGAACCAGAACTGTAAAAAACAAGTCTTTGAGAGCGGATTTCTATATACCTAATAGGACTTTGATTGTAGAAGTTCATGGTCAGCAACACTTTAAGTTCAACGCATTTCACTTTAAAGATAAGTTATCATTTTTTAGAGCGCAGGCTAGAGATAAAAATAAAATAGAGTGGTGCAATATAAACGACATAAGAATAGTACAATTGAATTACAACGAGGATATAGATGAGTGGCGAAACAAGATTAAATGAGTTTCTACAAGCAATTGATGACTGGAAAAGCTCTAAGTATTTAGCGGAAGTAGAACCGCCAGAAGAAGCTTCTACTGCTCTCAATGCTGATTTTAATACAATTAAATCTTGGAGCGCGGAGACATGTAACATGTATGCCTTCAAGCTCTATGCTTACTCAGAATATATTGAAACAGAAAAGGTTAAAGAAAAAAACACTTTAGAGTGGGCAGAATCTTCTATTTGGTTTATAATAGGTAGCACGATGAATCAGTACGGAGGGCAGTATTCTAAATGGCAAGAGAAGTATTTCTCTGCGGTTAAAGAAAACCCCCTCGCTGCGGAGATACTAAAGATTAAAAATCACGCAGAAGCTAGAGTTAGAACACTAGAAGGTAAAAACGGTAGAATAATTAAGATGGCAGAAATATTAACAAATATGGCTAGGAGAAAATAATGAGTGAAGATCTAGTACAAAAGATGTTAGAACTTTTGACTCCTGAACAAAAGCAGGAGTTGGCAGCTAGTCTTTTAAAAGAAGATAAACCAAAGGAGGTCAAGCCTACAAAAAACGCAACAGTCGCAGATGATTTTACCATGTCGCAAGACAAGCCATCAAGCAACTCTACTCAACTAGAGGTTAAGCAAAGGGTTAACCTTTTTAGCGACGATGGAACTGAGCATAAAGATGATTTAAATAAAACGCCAGACATCAAGCTTACAGAAAGAAAAAGACCGCCAGTAGAAAAAGTTTCTCAAACTTGCTCCACCTGTAACTCCGAGTTTCAGATTCATCCTACGCACAAAAGAGAAAACTTTGTTTGTGATAACTGCTTGAGGTCAAGGTCTGTATGACAAATAAAACTTTGGAAGATCTAGCATCAGAAAGAGCCGTACTTGCGGCTCTTTGTCAATATGGACTAGATTGTTATCTGGAAATAGACTTCGTGGATGCTGAACACTTCACCAGCGACATGAATCAGTTGATATTTCACTGTGTCCATAAATCAGTTTCTGAAAACTCAAAAGTAGAACTAGCCTCTATACTGTCTGCTGCAAATAGTTTAGGTGTGTATGAGTCCATAAACAACAAAGATGAGATTTCTTTTATAAGATCTTTGTTTAATTTTCCTATACATAAAGAAAACGCAAAGTCTCACGCCATAAAGATAGCTAAACTTAAACTTGCGAGAGATTTGAAGAAAACTTTAAAGGCTTGCGAAAAAGAACTAGATGCTACTAGTGGCGATGAAGATGTTATGGATCTTATATCTAAAGTAGAAGCTCCTATTCTTGACGCCACTGCGGATATATATCAATCATCAAATAAGAAAACTGAAATCATTGGTGAAGATATTGATGATTATATCGAGTATCTTTCTGAGAATGTATCTGACAACGTAGGTATACCTACGGGATTTCCTAGGTATGATGCGGCTATTGGCGGTGGCCTTAGAAGAAAGTGCGTTGATCTCATAGCGGCTCGCCCCAAGGTCGGTAAGTCTATGTTCGGGGATGCGGTAGCTATGAATGTATCTAGGATGGGAGTCCCTGTTCTAATGTTAGATACAGAAATGAGTAAAGAAGACCATCTTAATAGAATGCTTGCCAACCTTAGTGGAGTAGACATAAATAAAATTTCTACTGGTAAGTTTACAGAAAACCCACTAGAAAAAGAGAAGGTAGAAAAAGCTGCTCAAGAACTTAAAGAGATACCATATCATTACATTAGTATTGCTGGACAGTCTTTTGAGAATATACTAGCCCTCATGAGAAAATGGATCTATCAACATGTTGGCTTTGACGAAGCAGGCGTAACGAATGACTGTTTAATAGTTTATGATTATCTAAAGCTGATGGGGTCAGAAGGTATTAGTAGCTCAATGCAGGAATACCAAGTGCTTGGTTTTCAAATAACTCAACTACATAACTTTATGGTTAAGTACGATGTTCCCTGCATAAGTTTCGTACAGCTAAATAGGGACGGTATTACCAAGGAGTCTACAGATGTAGTATCAGGCTCAGATAGGTTGATATGGCTTTGTACTAGCTTCTCTATCTTTAAGATGAAATCAGAAGAAGAGATAGCAGAAGATAAGATAGAAAATGGAAACAGGAAACTTGTTCCCGTTGTAGCTAGACATGGTTGCGGATTAGATGACGGCGACTATATTAGTATGAATATGTTTGGAAGTATAGGTAAATTATCAGAAGGTCAAACAAGAAATGAGCTTCATAATAACGCAAGGGCAAGAGAAGAAGGTTTTGAAATAAATGAAGAAATTGACTCAGGATCAGATATTGACGGTGTGTGATAAGCTTTCGGAAGACATTCCATCGCTTTTAGAATATTTTGAAATAGAGGGTATAGAATATCCAAACAGACACTCTTTTCCTTGCCCAGTTCATGGTGGCGATAGCCCAGAAGGTTGTAGCGTATTTACAGATGGGGACTCCGCCGTTGGTAACTGGCGATGCTGGACAAACCAATGCGAACAAGATTACCAAAGTAATATATTTGGATTTGTAAGAGGGGTATTATCCTACAGGGAAGGTAAAGATCTACCATTAAATACTGTCTATAATTTTTGTTTAGATTTTTTGAAACTAGATGAATCTAAGTTACAGGTAAAAGAGCAAAGTTCAAACAAAGAGGTTAAGCTACTAGAAGTATTTGAAAGAAAGATTGAAAGAAAAGCTCCTACAATTTCAAGAGATCAAATACAATCTACTATAAATATACCGGCGGAATATTACATCAAAAGAGGATACGATAAAGAAACCTTAAAAACATTTGACATAGGAACATGTTTTGCAAAAAATAAGCCAATGTCAGGAAGAGTTGTTGTCCCTATCTATGATGAAAGCTATAATTATGTAGGATGCGTAGGAAGAGCTATAGATGAAAATCTGCAACCAAAATGGCTACATAGCAAGGGGTTCAAAAAAAACATTCTTTATGGATTTAATATCGCTCAGAATTTCATGGGAGATAAGGGTGTTCTTTTTATACTAGAGGGACAAGGTGATGTTTTAAGAATGTATGAATCTGGATTTAAAAATTCAGTTGGTATTTTTGGCTCTAGTATAAGCGACGATCAGCTATTAGTACTAGAAAAAAGCGGCGCTCTAAACTTGGTAATATTAACGGATTATGATGATGCTGGCAAAAAAGCCGCTAACCAAATTGTAAAAAAGTGTGGAAGAAGATTTAATTATTTTAGGCCACAAATTTCTAAAAAAGACATCGGTGAAATGACTATTGAACAAATTCACGAAGAGCTTAACCCCCAATTAGAGAAGGAAAACTTGATATGACTACTAGAATTTTAGCTATAGCCGGAAATAAACAGTCCGGGAAAACTACATGTAGTAACTTTATACATGGCTATCAGCTTAAATCTCATAACATAATATCGGGCTTTAGTATAACAGACAAAGGCGAGCTTGTTGTAGCTACAGAATTTATTGATTCTAAAGGCGAAAAAGAACAAGGACACGCTCTCCTAGATGTTAAGAGAGTAGACTTAGATTTTTCGGAATGGGCCGTTTATAATATGTGGCCCTATGTAAAAAGCTATTCTTTTGCAGACCCGCTAAAAAATATTGCAACAGAACTTTTTGACATTAAAGAAGAAAACGTAAGAGGTTCTGACATACAGAAGAACGCTAAGATACCAATCACTTGGGAGTCTATGCCGGGAGTTATAACATGTGCTAAAATTGCCAAACTTGCGCCGGTTAAAAAACTTATTGATAATGGCGACTTAATGTATCATAAAAAGGGAAAGATGACAGGTAGAGAGTTTCTTCAGTTCTTTGGGTCAGAAGTCTGTAGAAAGATCTATGAAGAGATTTGGGTTTCTAGGCTTGTTAAAGATGTAGAATCAGAAGGTCCGCTACTTGCGGTAGTTGATGATTGCAGATATCCAAACGAAGCTGAAGCCATTCAAAATGCTGGCGGTAAAGTAGTTAAGCTAATGCGATCAAATCATAAAGACTCACACAAAAGCGAAAATGCGTTTGATGAAGATTTTGAGTTCGATGCGGTGATTGATAATAGAGACATGTCTATTCAAGAGACTCATATAGAGTTGATAAAAGCTGTAGAAGACTGGGGATGGTTAGGATCTCCAATCCCAGAGTCTCCATCAGAAGATGAGCCGGTTCTTGTTGGTGGCATCCATCAGTTTAGAGAGTCAGAATGATAGTAACATACATTAGATCCTCTAGCTATGGTAATTATGATTTTTGCCAAATGCAATATTTTATGACTTATGTTTTAGGGTATAGGTCAGAATCTGGAAAGAAAGCTCAACTAGGAACCGCTTGCCACAAAGTGATGGAATGTTTAGCATCTTGTAAAAAAGAGTTACAAGACAATCCAGACAAGAAAGAGTTGTCAATTATGGATGACGCTATCGGAGAAGTTAGTTTCACGCCAAGAAAACTAAAAACTAAAAAACTTGTTGCCGATTTACTAAGCCGTAGTTACGAACACTATGGATCTACAGATAGTCATAAATACTACCCTGCGGATTTTAAGTTTTGCGAGAAACAAATAGAGACAGCTTTAACTTTTAATGATGGTCAATTCGACCCAAGAAAAAGAGATATAGTTGACACAGAGCCTACTTTTGATATTGCCATTGAAGAAGACTGGGCTAAGTATGAATATGAAATGCCGGACGGAAACACCATCACGGGCAACTTAGCTATCAAGGGAACTATTGACTTAGTTACTAAGATAGATGATGATATAATTGAGGTAGTAGATTGGAAGACAGGACAAAGAAAGAATTGGGCTACGGGTGAAGTAAAAACATATGAGAAACTTCTTGACGACGCTCAATTATTGCTGTATAATTATGCCATCTCAAAACTTTATCCAGACTACGAACAGGCTATTATGTCTATCTTCTTTACTAGAGACGGTGGACCGTTTAGCATGTGCTTCGACAAATCAGACCAAGATAGATTCTTGGAAATGCTTAAAAAAAGATATGAAGAGATTAAAGATAACATCAAACCCAGACCAATTAGTAATAGTCGTAGGGACTTCAGATGCCAAAAACTTTGTCACTTTTATAAAAACAATTGGCCGGGGACGAATACTACCATGTGTGAGTATGTAGAAAAAAAACTGCATACAATAGGTCATGAAAAAACACTTAAAGAATGTACTAACGAAGGTTTTAACATAGGATACTACGAGGCTCCGGGATAATGGCAGAATTAATTGATTTAAATAATGAGTTTGATTTAGGTAATAAATTTACACTAGATGTCGCTACTAAATTTAGTGAAATGCTAGATGATAAATACAGAGTTATTGTAAAGTACGATGCTCAGGATTTGCCAAAATTTGGCGATAATAAATTTAATATTCTAATATCTACGTCTAGAGAAAACCATCAAATTCCAGAAGGGTTTTTTAATGATGATGTATTTTTGATATTCCAACATTATCATACGCTGGATAGATGGGAGCATTGTCTAGATACACCTTTAACGTTCCCTCTTCCACTGGGTCCGTTTAACGATTTTTATCAAGATATTGAAATAAAACCATTATCTCAAAGAGAGTATGATTTTACATTTGTCGGACAGATACCACATACTGGAACTAGAGACTCTTTTAAAAGAGGTTTAGATAAACTAGTTTCTGAATCTGGCGATAAATTTAAATACAAAATTGAGTTTACGGATGGATTCGGTAGGGGTTTAGAACCGAAAGAGTATATGGAGCTTTTATCAGAGTCTAAACTATCTTTATGTCCTGCGGGAGCTTACAGTATGGAAACGTTTAGATTTTTTGAATCCACACTTATGGGCGCTATACCTGTTGTAGATAGACTTCCAAAGTTTTGGTATTATGAAGAGGCTTCATTTTTTAAGGGTAGCTGGGACGTTCTAGACAACACCCTGTCTAAATCTCTAAACTTTTTACAAACTTCTGAATGTAGAGGTTTACTTCAGGGTTTGGCTATGTATAATAATAGCGTACTTAATATTGACAGTTTAGCATCTAGGATGAGGCAAATTGTAGATCAAAGACATGGAAATATGGAATCTTCTAAGGAATATCTTGAAAATTTGAGGAATGTTTTAAAAGATGAATTGGACTCCGATAAACTGTAAAACACACTTTAGCTTACAGCAAGGGTTTTGTAAAACAGATAAACTAGCAAAAAGATGTGATGAGTACGGCTACACCGCTTGCGGTATAGCTGATCTTGGCACTGTCTCTGGCGCTGTAGAATTTCATCAAGAGTGTAAAAAGCGGGGCGTAAAACCTATTATTGGATGCGAGTTTGACGGTTTCGTTCTCTATGCAAAAAACAAAGATGGCTGGTTTGACTTGGTTAAATATGTATCAAATCAAAATGTAGACGTTTTAAAAGAGATAGCAGAGAATGGTAATGTTCTATGCGTAACCCCCAAGAAAAACGGATTCGCTAAGATATTTAAGTCTAATCACATTAAGATGGATTACGCTCAGGAGGCTATCTACTATGTAGATAAAGAAGATGCAGATTGTCATAGGATTATGCTATGTAGTAAACTTAAAAAGACTCTTGCCAAACTAGAAGGCGTGGAGCATGAGTTCTCAGAATTTTTCGACGGAGACGATAGATGGTATCTACCAGATATGACAGACTTATCAGTAGGTCACGAAATTGAAAAAAGATGCGAAGAATATGATCTTGCAGGACCGCCCATGCTGCCAGACTTTGATTGCCCAGAAGGGTTCGATCAAAACGAATATTTGAAAGAACTTTGTCGCCACGGATGGAAAAAGAAATTGATTCCTTCCAAGAAGGTTTACTTAGATGTAGACAAACAAGAATATCTTGATAGAGTTAAAACAGAACTAGAGGTTATTTTTAAGGCTGGACTATCTGGATATTTTTTGATTGTGCAGGATATTGTAAACCATGTTAAGGACAAAGGATGGATTGCTGGACCGGGAAGAGGCTCTGCTGCTGGATGCTTAGTCTCTTATCTGCTAGGGATTACAGAGGTAGATCCTATCGAGTACGGACTAATTTTTGAGAGGTTCTATAACGAAGGAAGAAATACAGATGATTATATTTCTCTTCCCGATATTGATGTAGATGTTCCTGCGGAGCATAGGGATGAAGTTATTGACTATATCAAGGAAAAATACGGTCAAGAAAATGTTTCTCAGATGATTACGTTCGGCAGATTACAAGGAAGGTCTGCGTTAAAAGAGGTTTTAAGAATCAGTGATGCTGTGTCATTTTCTGAGATGAATGAGATAACAGATTGTATACCAGACGAAGCGCTTATCTCTGATCAACTAGAGTTGATGGACAGGGAAGATAGATCTATCATAAGATGGGCATTAGAAAATGAATCAGAAGATCTAAAGGGATGGTGTAAGATAAACGAAGAAGGTAAACTAGAAGGAGATCTAGCTAAGTTTTTTGAACAGGCTATTAATATTGAAGGCACAAATAAATCTCAGGGAAAACACCCCGCTGGTGTAATCATATCAAAATTTAAGCTTAGAGATGTTTGTCCTATGGTAAAAGACGCCACGGGTAAAAACATAGTTGGCTTTGAAATGAATGACTTGGAATCTCAGGGGCATGTCAAGTTTGACATTTTAGCTATTGATCTATTAAGTAAAATTATGGAAATAACAAACAAAGGAGAATAAAATGAAGGCTACAGCAGAAGATTATAAGTCCGTAATATTTTCTGGTTGCTCTATTGAATCAAACAAGGTTCATATTTGCAACCTAAGAAATTATAATAAAAGACTTGTTGCAGATAATGAATATCAAGTTTGGTCTGACAAGCATAAAGAATACAAGCTATATAAAAATATAGATGACGCTGTTAATAAATTTATAGAACTAAAGGAAAAACGAGCATGAATTATAGAGACATAATAGTATTTGACTTTGAGACTGGTGGCAGAAACCCGTATAGCTGTCAACCTACTCAGATCGCTGCTGTAGCGATTCATGCTAGGAAGCTTGAACTTCAGCCCGGAGGCACATTCAACAGCGAAATCAGGCCAATTATAGACGATGACAAGGCTATTAAGGCAGGAGTTGATCCGCTAGAGGACGAAGCACTAAAAATCACAAGAAAGACAAGAGACGAACTAGCAAAAGCACCATTGCCAAAAACTGTTTGGCGTAAGTTCTCTCAGTTCTGCGACAAGTACAACTTTAAGAAAACAAGTTACTACGCCCCGATAGCTGCTGGATATAATATCAATGGATACGATATGCCTATTGTAGAGCGTATGTGTCAGCAATACGGACCTACTCACGCAAAGAATGGTAGACAGGGAATCTTTAACCCTATCTATACAATTGATGTTATGCAACATATCTACTGTTGGTTTGAAAACAATCAAGAAGTTAAAAAGTATAACATGGATTATATGCGCGACTATTTTGGCATGAGTCAGGCCAGCAAAGACAATGCTCACGATGCTTTGCAAGACGTAAAAGATACTGCTAATCTGATGATTAAATTTATGAAGTTACAAAGGACGTTATTAAAGAAGGTAAAGTTTGAAAAGACGTTTGCCAACGGGGAAATTTATGTTTGATATCAACGATTTTAACGATGATAATGTTTGGGATTTAATTTGTGAAGGACGCACCAAGGGAGTATTTCAACTTGAGTCTAACTTGGGAAGACACTGGGCTAAGAAGGTTAGTCCAAGAAGCATAAGCGAGCTAGCAGCTTTGCTTAGTCTGATCAGGCCGGGATGTTTGAAGGCGTTTAAAGATGGTAAAAGTATGACCCAGCATTACGCCGACAGAAAAGCTAATCTAGATCCCGTTGTTTACGAACATGAATCTATCGAGCCTATCTTGAAAGAGACTTATGGAGTTCTTGTTTATCAAGAACAGTCTATGATGATGGCTCAAAAGCTAGCTGGTTTTGATCTAAAAGAAGCTGATGGACTAAGGAAAGCTATCGGTAAAAAGAAGGCGGACTTGATGGAGCAAGTTAAGAAGTCTTTCTTAGAAGGTGCGGAAAAACAGGGAATTGTAAACAAAGATATTGCTGAAGAAATTTTTTCTTGGATTGAGAAGTCTAATCGCTATGCGTTTAATAAGTCTCACGCCGTTTCTTATGCGATCAACGCATACTGGAGCGCATACTGCAAAAACTATCGTATGCTTGACTTTTATACGTCTTACCTTAACAGGTCGGATAGGAAACCTAAGCCGCAGATTGAAATCAAGCAGCTTGTAATGGATGCGAAGTTTGAAGGAATAGAGGTTTACCCTCCTAGATTGCAATATATGTATACAAATTTTACAGATTCTAAAGATAAAATCTACTTTGGCCTAAGACATATCAAGAACGTTGGAACAAAGGAGTGTGAAAAGATAGAGGATCTTGTTTCTCAGCACGACATATCAAAATATAGCTGGATGGACGTTCTTGTAAAAGTTATAAATGGTTGTAAGCTAAACAAAAGGGCTGTAATATCTTTGATTTCTGTTGGAGCTTTTAATGGCGTAAACAACAGTAAGCACAGACAGGAAATGCTATACGAGTTTGACAGTTGGAAAAACCTTTCAGCTAGAGAGCAGAAGTACATAGAAGAAAATTACGATAGTAAACTATCTCTTAGTCAAAATATACAAATGCTAACTGAAAATTTTAAGATCACATCAAGAAGAATAGAAACGGTAAAAGATATAAAGAAGTCTTTAGATAGTCCATTTTATGATCTTTCAGACAGCGCGGCGACCATAGCGGATCAAGAGTTTAAGTTTCTTGGTTGCTCTATCACTTGCTCAAAAACAGATTATGTTATGAGTAGCCAAAATTTTATGTGCAAAGACGTATCTAAAGGTACTATAAAAGGTAAAGTAGTGCTTGCTGTTCATATAAATTCTCTAAGAGAGTACAAGACAAAAAAGGGTAAAAGCCCCGGACAGTTGATGGCGTTTCTAGCGGTTGAAGATTCTAGCGGTGAGCTTGATTCTGTCACGGTTTTTCCAGAAGCTTACAAGGAACATAAAGACGTTCTTATTGAAGGCAATACTGTTTTAATTAACGGCGAAGTATCTAAAAAAGACAAGACCTCCATAATAATAAATAAAGCAAGCCAAATATGAAAAAAATACTTTTCTGTACGGAAGCTTCTTGGTATGCTACCGGATATTCTGTATACACCAAAGAAGTTCTATCCAGACTTTGCCAAGTAGACGATTTCGAGGTGGCGGAATTGGGCTGTTACGCAGAAACATCTGAGTCACAAGAAAAAAATCTACCTTGGAAATTTTATGGCAATAAGCCAAGTCCAGACTCCCCAGAATACGCAGCATATAAATCGAATCCAACTGCTCAATTTGGAGATCAATCATTCAATTCTGTGTTGCTAGATTTTAAGCCTGATGTCGTTATGGATATTAGAGACTGGTGGATGATGGAGTTTGAGCAACGATCCCCCTTTAGAGATTTCTTTCATTGGTCAATCATGCCAACTGTTGACGCTACGCCACAGGCGGATCAATGGATCAATACATACGCTTCTGCTGATTCAGTTTTTGCTTACTCTGAATTTGGAAGAGATACAATGATTAATCAATGCGACGATATAAATTTTGTAGACATAGCATCACCGGCAGCAAGCAAATGTTTTACACCCGCTCCAGACAAGCCCGCGCATAAAGCTAGCATGGGAGTTTCTCCTGATTGTTTTATTGTCGGAACAGTTATGAGGAATCAAAAAAGAAAACTATATCCAGACTTGATGCAGTCGTTTAGAAAATTTCTTGATCAGACACAAGATCCTAATGCGTTTTTATACTGTCACACGTATTATCCAGATGTAGGATGGGATTTACCTAAACTAATTCATGAAAGCGGACTAGCTAGTAGAGTTTTGGTGACTTATAAGTGCAAAAGCTGCGGAAAAGTTTCCGTAGACTTCTTTCAAAACTCAATACAAAACTGCTCAAGCTGTCAGTCTTTAAATAACCACATGGTAGGCATAGCTAATCCTATATCCGATGAAGAACTTGCCGCTGTTTATAATTGTTTTGATGTCTACGTTCAATACGCGAACAGCGAGGGTTTTGGTATGCCCCAACTGGAAGCGGCTAATGCTGCACTTCCGGTAATCTCTGTAGACTATTCAGCTATGGAGTCTGTTGTAAAAAACATTGGAGGGTTTGGAGTTATTCCAAGTTCTTACTATGTAGAATGTGAAACGGGATGCAAAAGAGCTATACCAAATAATGAGGCTTTTATCAATTTACTAAAACAGCTACATGAAAAAAGGGATTTACTTCCAGAGATGGGTGCTAATACTAGAGCTAGAGCTTTAGAAAATTATAGCTGGGATAAAGCTGCGGATGCTTGGGCTAAACATTTTAAAACAGTAGAAAATAAAGATCCTGCAACCACTTGGTATTCTCCCCTAAACGCTCCAGCACCTAGCCCTTCGCTACCGCAAGGTATGTCTTCTACTACTGATGCTGTTAATTATATATTTACAAATATACTTCATAAGCCGGAATGGATAGGCGGATATTTGTGGAAAAGAGTACTAAGAGACGTATCTTTTGGTTACAGATGTGAAAACATGGATAAGCAATTTTACTTTAATGAATCCCATATCAAAAATCAAAGTAGCAATTCTCCATTTTCTATACAGCAAGCCTGTGAAGAGATGGCTAATTTTAGAAATCAATTAAATAACTGGGAACATATTAGGATACAAAAAATTCAACAGGAAATGAGTGCTAAATGAAAGTCTTATACATAGGAAATTATAAAGACGGAACAGGATGGGCTAACGCATGTATAAATAATATACTAGCGCTAGATGCTGTTGGAGTAGAGGTTGTGCCTCGCGCTATAACTTTTAACAATTCTGCCGGAAGCTGTCCCGATAGAATAGTAGAACTTGAAGATAATTCAGAAGTTGGTTGTGACATTTGTATTCAGCATACACTTCCCCATCTATATTCTTACGACTCTAAATTCAAAAACATAGGTTTCATAGCTACGGAAACCAGCAACTTTATTGAAAGTTCTTGGCAGCATCATGCTAACTTGATGGATGAAATTTGGGTTCCAACCCAATCCTGCAAAAACGCATGTATACAAAGCGAAATTACCCAGCCCGTAAAAGTTGCTCCACACTCTTTAGATATTTCCAAATACAATTCTGTAAAATATTTAAATCAAGGTTCCAAGATAGACAACCTAATCAACACGTTTAATTTTGTTTTTGTTGGAGAGTTTGTAGAAAGAAAAAACATACAAGCCTTGGTTAAAGCCTTCCATATGGAGTTTGAACCAGATGAACCTGTAAACCTATATATTAAAACTTCTCAGCAATCATTAGATTACGTTCAAAATTATTTTAAGCAGATTAAACAGGGTTTAAAGCTAAGGAAAGAATACAAAGAAGAAGTTGTTATATGTGGACAACTAGGAAGAGAAGATTACATGTCTACTATTTCTCAGTGCCACTCATTTGTAATGCCTAGTCGCGGTGAGGGTTTTTGTATTCCTGCTTTAGAGGCTATGGCTATGGGGATTCCAGTAATCTACACAGAGGGTACTGGCATGGATGACTTCTGTTCTGGATCTGCTGTCAAGTCTTCAGAAGTTCCCTGTTTTGGCGCTATGTCAACAATAGATTATCTATATACCGCTAATGAAAAATGGAGAAAAATTGACCTAGAAGATTTAATGGTTTCTATGAGAGAAGTTTTTATGAAATGGAATACAGAAATTGCTACAGAAGAAAGTCGAGAAGCTTTAAAAAGAGCGTCAGAATTTTCTCATAAAGAAATAGGATTGAAGCTCAAGGAGATTTTAAATGACGGCTAATGCGAACAAAAGAGCGATAAGAGCAATAGTGAGAAAGTGTGATCCCGATAGAAAGTTAAACATATTAACTTTTGCTACACACGAAAGATACGAAGAAAACCTTTGTAAAACTGGTCATAACTTTTATTCATTGGCTATTGGTAAAACTTGGGATACAGACTACGCTCCTGTTCCAGACAATTATCATATCATTAATACTATACCTGACTATATTGATTTTGACCTAATTTTGACGCATACATCGTGCGATAGGATGTTTAAGGCTCATCAACATCTAGCAGGCTCAGACGTTACTGGGGGAAACAAAACTGGAATCCCTATTCTCAGACATACCCACGTTCTTCCTGACGTTAGGTTTGACGTACCGTCTCAGATCGCGTCATTTCAACAGTATCCGAGAGATAAGGACTCGTTTATCTCGGCGTATAATATGGCTCAGTGGGGAGCGGATGGCGCGAGCGTTGTAGAACACGGCGTAGATACAGAGTTCTGGGGCGAAGGATGGGGTGCTAACAACGACAGTAGAGAACTATACTGTTTATCGGTTGTTAACGAATTTCCATCAAGAGATTGGTGTTGTGGGTTTAACCTATGGAGAGAAATGGCGTCACATACCCCTTGCAAAGTAGTAGGAAAATGCACAGGAGAACATGCAGGGTTTTCTCAACCTGCTCAGTGTAGGGAGCATTTAAGAGATATTTATCAAACCGCCGCCGTGTTTTTAAATACATCACTTCATTCTCCCGTTCCTAGCGTATTATTAGAAGCTATGTCGTGTGGATGCGCCGTAGTTTCTACCAACAACTGCATGATACCTGAGATAATTCAAAATGGAAAAAATGGATTAGTCTCAAACGATCCACAAGAACTAAAAGGGTTTTTGCAACTTCTTCTTAAAGATCACGATCTGGCAAAAGAATTGGGAAACAACGCTAGAAAAACCATAGTTGAAAAATACAATCTCGAAAGATTTGTTGATAACTGGAACAATCTATTATACTCTACAGTAAATGAATACAGGAACACATAATGAAAGTATATTTGTCAAACAAGCCTTCGCCAGACTCTTCTTTTAAGCACCATTCTAATTTAGCATCACTAGATAGAACGTTTTCTGATAGTGAAATAACTTCTTTAACGATAGATTGTTTCCTTTCTTCTTTTTCTTTTGTAGAATTGGAGCAGGCAATAAAAGAGGTGTTAAAAAAGTGTCGAATTGGCTGTGAAGTTACTATAATTGAGCCTGACTGCAATATTCTATTTAGAATGTATACGAGGGGCGATGTCGATTTAGCCTATTTTAATGAAATATTTTTTGAAAGTTCTAAAAAATCTATAATGAATACAGATAAGTTACAATCTATAATACCGGAAAACTTTGAAGTACAGCAGAAGTATATATCTGAATCTTCACTATCTGTATTAAAAATAAGGAGAGCAAGATGAGAGCGCAAACATCATGTAAAGGGTGTGTTTTTGCAGTAAAGCAAGTGGAAGCTTGGGACCACATTCAAGAGGAACAACAAACCGGATGCGAACTTTATAGATCTGAAAAACTTGGAGTTTGCGATACAGAAGAGGGTAGTTATGTCCTGCAAAGATTTTGTAACACATATAGACCAGAAGAATGGCTTTCTGAACTATCTTTAGAAGAATATAAAAAAAGACATCAAGTAGCTTTAAAAGAGGTCGTGCCAAGAATTGGATTTTTAATTATTTTAGATACATCCAAAGACACTGCCGAAAAATTAGTAGCTATGAAAAACCTTGAAAAAACTATCAAGGATATTAAAAACCAGACGCTACATCAGGCTAGATACTTGATGGTTGTTACAGATAAAACAGAATACAACACAGAGATACAGGAAATGCTTGTAAATGAATTTGATCATGACAAGACCCTGCATCATTTAATTAAAGTTTCTGAAATGCCAGAAAACAAAATGTTTCTTGTTGATGAGTGCTTTAGACACGCTAAGAATGGATGGATATATACAACAACATCTGGAGAAAGCGTTGATGAAGAACTGATTGAAAAAATTAATCAAAGAATAAACGTAGATATGAAGAGGTTATCTGTTGTTAAACCATATGATGATTTTAACGGTCTGCTATTCTCTACCCCTCTATTTAAGATGCTAAATGGCAACCATAAAAAAGCATACGAAACAAGTGACGGAGAACTAGAATTTGACGGAAGACCGTTTCTAGAGAAAGTAGAAGACATGAAAGACAACACCGGGGAAACACTAATCACTTGGGAGGAATTTAATGCCTCGTAAAGTAGCAATCATATGCGCCAACTATAACTACGGAAGATTTATTGTTGAGGGCATGAAAAGTATACAAAGGCAAACGTATAAAGGCGAGACAAGACTTTATATTGTGGATGATGGATCTTCCGATGACTCTTGGGAGAAGATATCAGAATTTGCAGCGAAATATCCTGATTTTGTTTTTGCTAAAAGAATTGAAAACTCTGGCGCTAGTGTTGCCCGCAATACGGCTATTGAAATGTGCTGGGATTGGGCCGATATTATTGGTGTACTTGATGCCGATGACGCTTACAAGCCAAACAAGGTGGAAAAACTAGTAGAAAAACTGATGGAGCATCCAGAGGTTGGTGTTGCTTATGGAGACTATGATATTCATAGAAAATATGATGACAAAAACTATGTAAAATATGAAGCAAAAGGCGCTTACTGTAGAAGAGGACTATCCCGAAGCTGTATGGTTCACAGCAACGCGCTCATTAAAAAAGAATACCTAGAAAAAGTCATTCTTCCAAATGGTGAAATCTTTGATAGCAGACTGCACGGCCCAGCAAGCCAAGGGTTTATCGGATGCACAGAAGACTACGATTTATGGTTGCGGTTGTCACACTACTGTATCATGTGTCACGTTCCAGAATCTCTTTCTATTGTAAACGAAAGCGGTCAAAATCAATCTATGAAAATGACTCCAGAAATTTTTCAACAACAAGCTCAAATTTTAGGTAGTCGCTAGTGGGTAGATTTACTAGACAGATCACAGCTTCTATAAGTGCTGAAAATAATAAGAATGATATGACAGTTATTATATTATCTGCGGGGGTTGGAAGTAGAATAAAATCAAATGAACCACGAAGCTTGATAAAGATAGGATCTAAATCGTTAATAGAGCATCAAATTGATATTATCAATAGTAATATAAACAATCAGGAAATAGTGGGTGTTTTTGGATACAATATAGAAAAGATAATTAAAAAAATATCCGGTAAATTAAGAGTGGTAGAAAACCAAATATATCATGAAACAAATAATTCAGAAAGTCTTAGATTAGCGGTAAATAATACCAACAAAAGAAACATATTATTTTTTCATGGAGATCTATATTTTAATGAAAAGGTTTTTTCAAATCTAAATTACAAAAAGTCGTTTCTACTGGTAGATAATAAAGATATGATGAAGCCAAAAGAAATAGGGGTGACGATACAAAATAATAAAGCTACAGTATTGTCCTACGGACTTCCTACTAAGTGGTGTCAAATAGCATTTGTTACTGGTAAAGAGTTAAAAATGCTAAGAAGTATATTACAGAAACTTCACGGAAGTCAAAAGAAACTTCTATCATTTGAAATAATAAATAAGATGATTTCTATGGGTGCTAATTTTGAATGCTACGAACCAAAAGACATGTCGATAATAGAGATAGATTGTATAAAGGATTTAAAGAATGAAAATTTTAATTTCTAGTGATGGCGGTCACGCTCACTATTTTCAAAGAATGGCTTGGGCTAATGCCTTTTTAGCCACGGGACATCAAGTTATGCTGTGGGACTGCAAAACAGTTCCGGCGTTTGATATATTTGACACTTTTGAGCCAGACTTGTTTTTAGGTCAATCCTACAACCTAGACGAAGCTTTAATAAAATGTATATATGAAAGGCCACACCTAAAGGTTGGTCTACGTGCTGGTGACTGGGGCGACCAAGAAAAAGAAGTAGACAAATCAAAATACAATATTTTGTTCTGCTCTAAGAAGGAAAAAGAATTACTTAAAAAACTGAAAGACGAAACAGGAAAACCAGACTTTGTACATATTCATTATAATGATGCCGACATTAAAAGAACTCATAACTATTTTGAAACCATCGGAATCAAGCCTGTATCGTTGATGATGTGTGCGGATACAGCAGTCTACAGCGGCGCTCAGGTCGATCCAAAGCTAACGTGTGATATTGGCTTTGTGGGTGGCTACTGGCCTTACAAGGGGCAGGTAATTGACCGCTACCTCACTCCACTATTAAATCCGCTTGATCGTTACAGCGTAAAAATATTTGGTAATCAAGTATGGGGTGTAAATCAGTATTGCGGGCTTATAGACGATCACGATGTAAAGAATTTGTTTGTTTCTGCGAAGATATGTCCAAATTTAAGCGAGCCTCATGCTCAGGTATATGGTATAGATGTAAATGAAAGAATATTTAAGATTCTGTATGCGGGCGGCTTCTGTATTAGTGATAATGTAGAAGCATACAAAATGTTTGGTGACGGTATTGTAATTGCAGATTCTCCAGATGATTTTAGAGAAAAGATTGAATACTATGCAAACACTGATGAAGGAACGATAGATAGATCTTTTATTATTAAAAAGGGTCAAGATTTTGTTACCGAAAACCATACAGGATTTCACAGAATCGCAACAATCATGAAAGAGTTTGGATATGAAGATTTGTCTTTTGGTATTTTGAAAGCTTATAAGGATTCGCTAAATGAGCAAAAGTAAGGTTATTATTACAGGTGGCAGCGGCTTTCTTGGTAAGGCTGTAAACAAGACATTGAAAGACAATTTGTTTTATGATGTGGTATCTCTAAAGGGCAAAAGAGACTACGATTTAACAAATCAAAAACAAGTTGACTATCTATACAAAGAGCATGAACCAGATGTAATTGTACACCTAGCCGCTAGAGTTGGCGGTATTGGTGCAAACAAAAATAATCCGGGCTTGTTTATGTATGAAAACTTAGTTATGGGCATGAATCTCATAGAAACAGCCAGAAAGTACGGTAAGCTTCAAAAGTTTGTAATGGTCGGCACTGTCTGTGCTTATCCTAAATTTACGCCCGTCCCTTTCAAAGAAGACAATATTTGGAACGGCTATCCAGAAGAAACTAACGCGCCCTACGGAGTTGCTAAGAAAGCTTTGATGGAGATGCTGATCGCGTACAATGCTCAATACGGACTTAATTGTACAAATCTCATTCCTGTAAACATGTACGGACCTAATGATAATTTTGACCCTGCTATTAGCCACGTTATACCAGCCATCATATTAAAGATTGATAGAGCTATTGACAGTGGTGCTACAAAGGTTAATTTATGGGGGACGGGAGAAGCTAGTAGAGAGTTTCTTTATGTGGATGATTGTGCGGCGGCCATAAGAAAAGCGGTAGAGATAGATACAACGCCACACCCAATAAATGTTGGGACAGGTCAAGAGTGTAGTATTTCTATACTGGCGCACAAAATAGCTGATATGATGAACTTTAGGGGCGATATTGTCTTTAATTCTAATGGCATGGATGGTCAACCAAGAAGGTGTTTAGATACGTCTAGGGCAGTAAAGGTGCTGGGGTTTGAGGCTAAGACGGGACTAGATAGAGGGCTACACGATACAGTAAGCTGGTACTACAAAAACAAGGAAAAGTTTGTTGATTACTTCCATCATATTCAGTAAAGATAGACCGCTTCAGTTAGACCTATGCCTTAACGGTATAAAGAAAAACTTTAAAGATTCTAGTCAAAATATTGTTATACATAAAAATTCAGAACAATTTGATAAATCTCATCAAGCCCTACAAAAAGAACATCAAGATGTAGAGTTTTGGCAGCAGTCAGGCTCGTTATTTAAAGATGTATTACACGCTATAGTTGGCGCTAAAAATAATTTTATATGTTTCTTTACAGATGACGATATATTTTATAGAGAATTTAGCTGTAACGACTATGGTTTTTTAAATGATGAGCATTTAAGCTGCTTATCACTAAGAATGGGTTTGAATATATCAGAAAGATCTCACGAAGGACAAACTGCGTCTGATGTCTGCAACAAAGCTTGGAAAACTCAAAACGGCATGGTAGCTTGGCCTAAAACTTTTCATGGATACGGATCTTACTGGTCTTATGATTTGTCTGTAGATGGACATGTTTACAGAAAGTCTTCGATATTAGATATGATAGATGAACTTTGTTTCATACAGCCTAGATATAACTGGGGGAATACTCCAAACGTTTTAGAAAGTGCAATACAAAGATTTTGGGCGATTGGACCAAATTTTATGATAGCTCCACCCCATAGCGTTGTAGTGAACAGCCCCAATAATAGAGTGCAAAAAACACACGAAAATAAATCTGGAGAAGTACATGATTATAGTTCAGAGTTTTTGCTTGACAAGTATGAGTCTGGCAGTAGAATTGATCTAGAAAGTTTAGACTTTTCTGAAATAAAGTGTCCCCACACAGAAATTGACATATTAAAAGGACTAAAATGATATTTGATCTAAGTGCTATTGAGCAGCATACAGGTGTAAAAATTACAGGCGCAATTCATGTAGGTGCTTTTCTGGGTGAAGAGCTATCGCAATATAGAGGCTTAGGGTTAACGAATACAATATTGTTTGAACCTCAAAAGAAACTTTTCGATATTGTAAATTCTAAGTGTATCATTAAAGAAAAAGTCTTTAATGTAGCACTAGGGTCAGAAGAAGATGTGGTAGGTATGTTCATCTCGGATAGAGAAGGCGGCGTATCTAATGGGGCCGGAGCTTCTAGTTCTATTCTAGCTCCTAAAAAGCATCTTACAGAACATCCAGAAGTTACATTTCCGTCTAAAGAGTCTATCAATGTAAAAAGATTTGATAAATTCGTAGAAGAAAACCAACTAGATGTAAGCGAACACAACTTATTAAACGTAGACGTTCAGGGTTATGAGCTAGAGGTTCTTAAAGGTATGGGCGACAAGATTAACAACATACAGCTTGTCATAGCGGAAGTAAATAGAGATGAAGTGTA
>Ga0181410_1000175_pt1 | contig 27602 bp, 29 predicted proteins | sample 33SPOviralmetaG_FD_130112 | JGI IMG/M metagenome (GOLD analysis project Ga0181410, IMG submission 130112) | Marine viral communities from the oligotrophic San Pedro Time Series (SPOT) site, San Pedro Channel, CA, USA - 33 SPOT_SRF_2012-06-20 | ecosystem: Environmental > Aquatic > Marine > Strait...
AGTCGAAATCATTGAAATATTTATAGAATGCTCACCTAGGATTTTAAACATTTTTGAAGCTACTCCAGATTCTGACTTCATGCCAGCCCCAATTATTGAAACTCTTCCAACATTTTCATCAATGTCATATCCTTTTGCTTTAAGTTCTTTCGAAATATCGGTCAATACTTTTTCAACTATATCTTTTTGTTCAGTTGGTGCTGTGAAAGATATGTCAGTAATAGAATCCTTTGAAACGTTTTGAACAATCATGTCTACATTTATGCCAATTTCTGATAAAGAGCCAAAAACTGTTCCAGCAATACCGGGTTGGTCTGGAACTTCAAAAAGAGTAAACTTAATTTCTTTTACGTTATGAGTCACTCCACTTACTAATGCTTCTTCCATTACCTTTTCTTTAACCTCAGTACCCTCATTATTTTTGAAAGTAGATTTTACAATTATTGGTACATTATACCTTCTGCCAAATTCTACAGACCTAGCCATCAAAACTCCAGCTCCGGATGAAGACATCTCTAACATTTCTTCATATGTTATCTCAGGAATTAATTCTGCTGATTTTACAACTCTTGGGTCCGCAGTAAATACCCCTTCAACATCTGTAAATATTTCACATCTTTCTGCCCCCAAAGCTGCAGCTAATGCCACCGCAGTAGCGTCAGAACCACCTCTACCAAGTGTTGTTATTTCTTTTGTATCTCTATTAAAACCCTGAAAACCAGCAACAATAACAATATCACCTTTATCTAAACCTTCTTTTACTCTTTCACCCGTAATTTCTTCTATTTCTGCTTGTCCGTGTCTTGAAGTTGTAATAATGCCTGCTTGGGAACCAGTTAATGAAAACGAATTGTAACCCAAACTATTTAAATGCATTGACAACAGTGACATGGTTATCCTCTCACCTGCTGATAAGAGCATGTCCATTTCTCTTGGGGTCGGGTTTTCTGAGAGATTGTTAGCTAATTGAATAAGTTCGTCTGTACTTGAACCCATCGCAGAAGGAACTACAACTACATCATTTCCATTCTTTTTACATTCAATAATTCTCTCAGCAACAATTCTGAGAGAATTAGTGTCAGCAACACTTGTTCCACCAAATTTTTGTACTATTAAACTCATTGGAAACATTCTAATTAGTTTATTAAAGAATTAAAGACCCTACTACTCTTGTTTTATGAGCATCGATTTGCATACACATTCAATAAATTCGGATGGAACACTTACTCCAGAAGAAATAATTGAACTAGCAACAGAATTACAACTTGAAGCAATTTCAATCACTGACCATGAATACCTTACGGAGGTTGAAAATCCTGCCAACTTAAAAGTAATCAATGGTGTAGAGGTTAGTGCTAACTGGGAACGCTTAGAAGTAGAGAATAAATATGCTGGGGTTCACTTACTTGTTTACTACGTTGATAAGTCTGGCCCATTAAATATCAGACTTGAACAAGTAAGAAAACAAAAGGTTGAAAGAAATTATAAAGTTTTAGAAAATCTTAGAAATATAGATATAGATATTAAAAATACAGAACTTGATTCATTTAAAACTAAGGTTCCAGGAAGACCCCATATAGCAAAACTTATGGTCGAAAAAAATTATGTCAGCAATATAAGTGAGGCCTTTATAAAATATTTAGGTAATGGAAAAATTAAAGACTTGAATAGTCATCAACTAGATATTAAAGAAGTAGTTGACCTAGCAAAACAATCTAAATCTTTAATTTTTCTTGCTCATCCTCACACACTTATGAGCAATAATAATTTTTCAAAAAGAAACAATTGGGTTAATAGTCAGCTCAATGGTTATTTTAAAGATTTGAAATCATTTGGAATTGACGGAGTCGAAGTATATTACCCTGGTTATAGTCCATCTACTAGGAACAGCCTTCTTAGCTTATTATATGATTTTGATTTATTGGCTTCTGGAGGGAGTGACTTTCATGGTGAAAATAAACCCAATAACTTACTTGGCATCGGATATGAAAATAATCCTATAAAGGTTCCATTAAATTTACTTTATAAGATGGAAGATGCACATGCAAAATTATAAAAAACTAATTGGTTCGATCTCTATTGTCACCTTTTCGTATGCTGCTAGCAGAGGATTGGGTTTTTTTAGAGAAGTTCTTCTTGCAAAATGGGTTGGAGTTACACAATTTGCTGATACATTAGATTTGGCTTTTATAATTCCTGACTTCTTGTTTTATTTGTCAGCCGGAGGATATTTAGCGATTACCTTAATTCCTCTTATGAGCAGTAAAAAAGAAGAGGAGCTAAATGAATATTTTCTTTCTTTGTTATATGGTCTTTCAATAGTGTTTGTAACATTTGCTTTAATAATTTATAGTTTTAGAAATAAATTTGCGGGATTTCTGGGAGTTGAATCTATTGATTATTTTAATGAAATATTTACTCCGATAATTTTTAGCCAGGTTTTCTTTTTTATTGGAGCAATTCTCATGTCTTATCAGTACCTAAGAGAAAAATTTATTTATACGGCTTTCGCGCCTGTTGTTTACAATGCTTCAATAATTTTATTTGGTTGGATTAATTCATCAACTCCTGAAAATACTGTCAGGGGTTTCGCAATTGGTACCCTGATTGGCTCTATTGTAGGACATCTATTGTTGCAAATTATTGGAGCTTCTAAATCTGGATTAAAATTTAATGTCACCTCTCCTAAATTTAAATATGTTAAAGAATACCTTTTTGTTTCTTTTCCCCTTGTGGTGGGGCAATCAATTGCTGTAGTTGATGAGCAGTTGTATAGAATATTTGGATCAATTCTTAGTGCTGGAAGTGTGGCGTCGTTTAGATATGCAAGAAGAATAGCGTTACTTCCAGTTGGTGTAATTGCACAAGCAATAGGAGTTGCTAGTTATCCATTATTGGCGAAGCTCTTTAAAAATAATGATCTTGAAGAGCTCAATTTGCTAGTTAGAAAGCAGCTTGTTTATCTTTTTACAGTGAATGGAATCATAATGGTATTCTGTATTTTAAATTCAAAATTTTTAATTGAATTAATATATGAAAGAGGCGCATTTTCGACTCAAGATACATTAAGAGTAAGTAACATATTCTCGATTATTGCTTTCGCAATAGTGCCATGGTCAATAAATCAAATACTAACTAGGTCATTTTATATTCAAAAAAAGTTTTGGTTCCCTGTAGCAAGTGGGTCTACAATAACATTTACTTCAGTGTTGTTTTTAATTTTGACAGGAAGCAAGACTGCAGAACAATATGCAATTGTGATTACTTTTTCTTTGTTTTTATATTCGTTGATATTGCTCTACACAGTTAAATTTGGTGAAACAAAGGTATTCAATAAATCTATGGGTATGGATTTATATAAATCTTCTTTGGTTTTACTGTTTATCTATCTTTTACTCAGTCAGTTCCTAACAAATGCTGGCTTTATGGGTGCATTGATGAGTCTGTTAATAATATTTTTAATATCTTATGCGTCAATACATTTGCTAAAATTTAAATATATTAATATAACAAAAAGAAAATAATGCAAAAATTTCCGCTTAAAAAAGGTTTATCTAGTGCACAGGAGTTGCATCAAGAAATCAATGAATATATTGATGTGCTGATGGGGCACATCAATCCTCCAATATCCGATGGGATTGATACGCTTTTTGAAGTTAGTAGCACTTATTTAGCAAGAGCAAAAGAGATCGAAATTAAACTATTAGAGAGAGAGCGTAATATAAAAGTTGAAACAGGGGATGAATTAAAGAAGTTTAGAACTGGAGAATTAAGAAGCTTTGTTGAGCTCTGTAAGAGTGCTCAGAATCAAGGATCAAGAAGAATAACAGTTGCTTTAAGTGAGTTAAATCTAAAAGAAAATTAATCTATACTTTTTATATCAAAAACTTCATTTATGTTGTCTTGAAAACCATCTTCTGAAACTAATCGTTCGGAAGTCGCATCAATCGCTTTAATTTCAATAGATATTCTTATTCCCATCATTTTTTCAATACATGACAAAATGAATTCTTTAATGTCATTAGATTTATTTAACTCTGAAATTAAATATTCGTTCTCTTGATTAATAAAGAGAATCAATTTATTTTGATTTTCTATCTCTGGAGAAACTAGAGTCAAGTAGGAATATTTCCTTGGTGTTAATTCATCTTTTGCTTTTTGAAGAACTTTGGGCCAATAGACGTCGAAATTACCGATATCTTTTGGTGAAGATTGTGGAGATACTGGTTCTTCATTTATTTTTTTTTTCGTAGTTTTATTTTCTTGAATATTATCCGTTACTTTTTCCACTGTTTTGTTGAGAGGCTTTAATACTTTTTCACCTTCCAGTAAATCCACTCTTCTTGAAATAGACTTTATATCAGAAGCTAATTCTGGTTTAATAAGTTTTAATAAAAATAGTTCTAATTTTAATTCCTGTGAAGGTGCACTTTGTATAGATTGGTTTAGCTCATCAAGAATATCAAGAATTCTTGATAGCTCTCGGGCGTTTATGTATTCATTTGAATTTTTAACTAAGTCTTTTTCATTTTCGCTAATATTTAAATAATTAATATCATCGGGCAAGTACTTAAAATAAAATATATTTCTAAACAATCCAGTTAGAGAATTCAGTATGTCTAGAGGTTGTAACCCTTTGTTGTAGTTTGATTGTAATATATTGAGAACTTCAGAGGTGTCTTGTCCGTTTATTGACTCAATAATTTTGAACATATCTACATTTGATACTTTTCCTAAAATACTATAAAGATCGTCTATATTTGCTTTATCTCCAAATGTGTTGTGAGTTTGTTCAAGCAGGTTGATAGCATCACGAAGAGATCCTTCACTTTGATTGGATATATATTTTAAAACTTCACTACTAATTTTAATTTTTTCGCTTTTGGCAATCATACTAAGTGTTGTAACAATTTCTTCATTACTAATTCTTTTGAACGCAATATGTGTTGTTCTGCTTTTAATAGTCTCAATTACCCTATCTGGTTCAGTAGTTGCAAGAATAAAAATCACATGTCCTGGTGGCTCCTCAAGTGTTTTCAAGAAAGCATTGGAAGCGGCGTTTGATAACATGTGAACTTCATCTAAAATGAAAACTCTTTTATTCCCAGGGCTGCTTGCAATAAAATTAATACTGTCATTTAAATCTCTTATGTCATCAACTTTATTGTGTGACGCGGCATCAATTTCTGTTATGTCAAAAACGGGATCGCACCCAAGTGTTGTTGCGATTATTCTTGCTAATGAAGTTTTACCCACACCTCTTGGCCCAGAAAATAGATACGCATGACTAAGATTGTCATTTTTAACCTGTTGTTGAATAAGCTTTACAGCTTCTGACTGACCAACTAACTCATCAAGGCTGGCAGGTCTATATTTTCTATAAAAGGCTTCTTGCATATGAATAAATGGTACTATCTTTCCTTTCTATAATGCACTATACAATTAAACTAAGTCAAATGAGAATAGGAGTAGATTTAGACGGTGTTGTTGCTGATTTCACTGATGGGTGGACCTCACAATACGAAATAGACTTTGGTAAAAAAATAAGCGAAGAAGATATTACTAGCTGGGGTCTTGCAAAGCCTTTAACACATTTTGAAGAAGAGATTGATTTCTGGAATTGGGCAAAAGATATTGAGGGCTCTTCGATATTTAGAAATTTAAAAACTTACAACAATGCAATTGAGGTATTGGAAGACCTTTCCTTAAAGGGTCATGAAATCGTAATTATTTCATCAAAACCATGGTGGTCGATACATGACACACTTATGTGGTTGGGTGAAAATAAAATACCATCAAAAGAAATACACTTTACTGAAGACAAATGGAAAGTTAGCTGCGACGTTTATATTGATGACGCACCGCATCAATTAGAAAGCTTTGTCAAAAACGTACCAGATAAGCTAATACTAAGGTTCACTAGACCTTACAACAGATTTGTGGAAGGTACGGTTGATTTAAAGAGTTGGGAAGAATTATCTTCTTTACTTGAAAACTACAACTTGTAAAGTAAAACTATGAATGATTCATTTATTCTGAGAGATAGAATATGGAGAGAGCAAAATGAGCGTGTTACTTTGTCAAGTAATGCGACATTTGCAGCTAACTCGTTAGGAAGAAATATAGATGAAGAGCCTGATGCTTTTAGAACATGTTTTGAACGCGACAGGGACAGAATAATCCATTCAAAAACATTTAGAAGGTTGAAACATAAGACACAGGTTTTTATTAATCCAGATGGAGATCATTTTATTACAAGGATGACCCACACTCTTAATGTAACTCAGGTTGGAAGATCTATAGCAAAAACACTCGGATTGAATCCTGATTTAACTGAAGCAATCTGTTTAGGCCATGATGTAGGGCATTCACCATTTGGACACACTGGCGAGCATGTTTTGAATGAAATACTAGATGGTGGATGGAGTCATTCAGAAAACTCTGTAAAAATGCTTTCAGTAATTGAACCACTTAACCTCACAAAAGAAACAATAAATGGAATCGAAAAACATCCATGGAGGTATGAAGAACCTCCTTATTCACCTGAGGGATTAATTTGTAGATTTGCTGATAGAATAGCTTACCTATCACATGATGTTGAAGATGCTATTAGAGCAAATGTATTGAGGGAGGGAGATATACCAAAGAACATAACTTCCATATTAGGTTCTCCGGGAAAAAGTTGGATTAATTCTCTAATTTCAGGAATATTTAAGGCTTCTTCTGGTGGTGACTTACAAATGGATGAAGAAGTTTTAAGTATTATGCATGAATTACGAGAGTTTATGTTTGATAAGGTTTACCTCAGAGAAGAAACTTTAAGCCAAAGATCTGAAGCAAAAAAAATTGTAGAGACCTTAGTAATGCATTTTGAAAAAAATCCAAACAAACTGCCAGAAAACTATGCTCAAGATCAAAGCGATATTGCAAACTCTGTAGATTATGTTGCAGGTATGACAGATAGGTTTGCTATATCAACTTTTGAAAAAATTAGTTAAATTTAGGCTTTCTCTTTTCCATAAATGCAGTAACACCTTCTCTTAAATCTTCAGTTATTAAAAAACTCGTATTCCAAAGTTGAACAAAATCTAACGCCTGTTCTGTTGTCAGGTCTTCTCCCTTATCTAGAACCTGCTTAGTTCCTTGAACTATATTTGAAGCATTGCTGGCAATTTCTTCAGCAAGCTCAACTCCTGCACTATAAAGGTCATCAAAATTTTCATAAGTACTGCTAACAAATCTTATTTTTTCAGCATACTCTCCATCGAATATTCTTCCTGTGTATGCAAGCTCCCTGAGGTCTCCCTTGGATACAATTTTTGGCATCCTTTGTAGGACACCTACATCTGCGACTAATCCCAACTTTGTTTCTCCGATTGAAAATTTAGCGTCTTTTGTAGAGATTCTTATATCACACGCTGATATCAAAGCTGTTGCTCCACCAATACAATGTCCATGAGCTAAAGCAATAACCGGTACGGAAGTTTTAGATAAGGTAGTAAATGCATCTTGCATTTTTTGGATTTGCTTTTTTAGTTTTTTCCTATCGGCTGGAGTAGATGACATATCTTCATTGATTTGAAAATCTGACATAAACATTGTTATATCAATACCTGCAGAAAAACAATCTCCTTTTCCTGCAATTACAATACAGCGGACTTGATCATTATTGTCTAATTCTTCTATGGCATCTGGTAAGCCATACCAAACATCTCCGTCTAAGGCGTTTTTTTTGTCAGGCCTGTTTATCCATACATATCCAACATTATTTTTAATTTCTACTAATAACTTCTCTTCCATTTAATTTATATTAGTAAGATTATGTGATGGATGCTTTCGAAGCTTTATATACAACAAGAGCTATGCGTAGGGTTAGTGAAGATCCTATACCTGAAGAAGTGTTGAAACAAATGATTGATGCGGGAATCCGAGCTCCAAGTGGTTCAAATCGTCAAGGTTGGAAATTTATTTTAGTTACAAATCAAGAGATTAAAAACAAATTGGGAGATTGTTATCGAGAAGCTTGGGATTTTTATGTGAAAGAATTCTACGGGGGGAATCCAGATTTAGGAGCATCAAGTGTACCCGATGATGAAAAAGCTGAGCAAGTTGCTCGAATTAGTAAATCTGCAACTTGGCTATCGGAAAACTTCCACAAAGTTCCAGCTATGTTTGTAGTTTTATCAAGAAATGATCCAACAGGTTCTTCAATTTATCCTGCTATATGGAGCATTATGCTTGCTGGTAGGGCTCATGGTGTAGGAACTTGTTTAACTACAGTTCTCAGTATGTTTAAACCTGAAAAATCATTTGAAATTTTAAATATACCAAATGACAAAGGTTGGAAAATTGATGCTGTAATTACTGCGGGTTATCCACTAGGAAAATGGGGTGTTGCTAAGAGAAACGCTGTTGATGAAGTAACATATCTCAATACATGGGGTAATGAAACCAACTGGAATATGGATGAACCTCTTTGGAACTACTAAATTTTGCACGCCTGGAGGGAGTCGAACCCCCAACCTTCTGATCCGTAATCAGATGCTCTATCCAGTTAAGCTACAGGCGCATGGCGGAGAGGGAGGGATTCGAACCCTCGAGGGAATTGCTTCCCCACTCGCTTAGCAGGCGAGCACTTTAGGCCACTCAGTCACCTCTCCAAGTCAGCGGAGGGAGTGGGATTCGAACCCACGGTATGGAATACATACAATAGTTTTCAAGACTATCGCCTTCGTCCGCTCGGCCATCCCTCCAGATGGTCTGTTTTTTGCGGAGGGAGAGGGATTCGAACCCTCGAAGGGGATAAACCCTTACACGCTTTCCAAGCGTGCGCACTAGGCCAGACTATGCGATCCCTCCGAAAAAAAACCTGAGATTCTATTTTAGTTATCTCTTGCTGTCAAAGAAAGAGGATAATATAGCTTCAGATTCATGGGTAAGTATATTATCTTTTATCTCAACAAAGTGATTTAATCTTGGATCTTGAGGTATGTTGTACAGTGAAAAAGCGGCCCCTGCTTTTTCATTTTGAGCTCCATATATTAATTTTTTAACTCTTGATATAGAAATAGCACCGGCGCACATGGCATCAGGTTCTAAAGTTACTGCTATAGTTGTCTCTTCAAGTCTCCAAGTACCTAAAATCTGTGAAGCCTTTTCTAAAACTAGTATCTCCGCATGAGACATTGGGTTTTGATCTAATTCTCTTCTGTTATGATTTGCACAAATTAAATTATCATTTTTATCAAATATTGCTGCGCCTACAGGAACTTCATCAATATCAAAAGCTTTTCTTGCTTCGGCAAGAGCTACTTTCATCTTGTCTTCATCTGATGTATATTTCATAGTCTTTTTATTCTATTGTTGATGTTAATATAGCCAAATGTTTGAGTTTTTCATATTTGCATTTATAACTGCAATAACTCCAGGGCCAAACAATTCTTTGCTTATGGCCTCTGGAATAAAATTTGGTAGAAAAGCTTCAATACCTCATTTTCTTGGAATTTGGCTAGGGTTCACTTTTTTATTTTTTGTTGGTGGGTTTTTACTTACCTATGTACCAGCTGAAATTTTTAGCTATCTTCAGTATGTTGGCTACGCGGTTATTACATACATAGCATATAGAGTCGCCAGTACATCCCTAGATACCAATAAAAAAGGGGCTTCTGTAGAGAAGCCTTTTACATTTATACAGGCCTGTCTTTTCCAATGGATTAATCCAAAAGGTGTTGTCATGGCTGTGTCGGGTCTTACAGCATTTAATATTACAAATAACCAAGGTGCTTTTATTTATTTTTTAGTGTTGCCTTTTTGTGTAGGAATATGGTTAATACTTGGAGAGCAGCTTCAGAACAGTTTAGAAAAGAACAAGAAGGTTGCGCGTGCAACATATGTTGTGCTTGGCATAAGCATGGTTGCTAGTTTGCTACTAGCCTAGGCTTTTAACACCAATAATTTCAGCAACACTGTCAGAAAATTCGACTTTACCATCTTCAGTTTGGTTGTTTTCAATTAAAGCAATTAATATTCTTCCGACAGCAATGGCAGTACCGTTTAGTGTGTGTAAAACGTTGGTTGTTCGATCTGTTTTTCCTCTAATGTTGAGCCTTCTTGCTTGAAAGTCTGTTGTGTTAGAGCATGAAGTAACTTCTCTATACGTTTGTTGACTAGGAATCCAAGCTTCTATATCGTATTTTTTTGAAGCTGAAGAACCTAAATCACCAGCACAAACATCTACAACCCGATAGGGAATTTCTAGAGCTTGCAAAAGCTCTTCTTCTACTGAGAGGATAAACTCATGTTCTTCTTCAGATTTTTCAGGATCACAAAATGAAAACATTTCTACTTTGTCGAATTGATGTACTCTAAAAATACCTGTAGTGTCTTTTCCGTATGTTCCTGCTTCACGTCTAAAACATGTTGAAAAACCAGCATACCTAATTGGTAGGGCGCCAGTATCCAAAATTTCATTAGAGTGTAATGCAGCAAGTGGAACTTCTGATGTACCAACTAAATAAAGATCGTCATTGGGAATTTCATAAACCTGTTCAGCATCGTCAGGAAAAAACCCTGTTCCATAAAGTGCATTTTCTCTGACTAAAACTGGTGGGATTGTGGGTTTAAAACCCTTATCAGATAATTTCTGCATAGCCCACAGTACTAAACTAAACTCAATTTTTACTAAATCTCCAAATAGGTAGGAAAACCTAGAACCAGAAACTTCAGAGGCTTTTTGTACATCAATCAATCCAAGGCTTTCTGCTATTTCAAGGTGATCTTTAGGTTTGTCAATATCAAGTATTTCCCCATATTTCTTAATTTCAAAATTCTCTTTTTCAGACGTACCATCAGGAGAAGTTGCTGAAATTAAATTTGGTATTTTTATCCAAATATCCATGAAATTTTTATCAGCCACATCTACCTTTTCAAACAATTCTTTAACTTTCTCACTCAAACGTGATGCTTGGTCAAGAAGTTCTTTTTTAGTTTTATCATCTGCAGATGCGATTTGCTTACCTAAAGACTTTTGTTCAGATCTTAACTTTTCTGCTTCAAATCTCATTTCTCTTCGAATTTCGTCTAAAGCAGTTACTTCTTTTAAATCAATATCTAGGTTTCTTCGTTTTAAATTAAGTTTTAGACTTTTAACATCATTTCTTAGAAGTGCGGGATCTAACATTTATTAACTTTCTGGTGGGATAAACCCAAAAACAGATAATAAATTATCCGTGAGTTCTTCTTCTTTTTCAATTTCTTCAATTTTTACAAACCATTCGTGTAGAACACCTTTTTCTATATTAATGTTATCGGATAAAAAGATTTTACTTTCTTTAGGTCCAATAGAATTAATTTTAGATTGTAATTCATAAATAGTTTCTCCAAACTCATCTGTAACTAAAACAAGAACAATCACATCATATATTTCAATATTGCCTTCATTTGAAATAACTATTCTGATAGAAGTAGGTTCATCTAAAAGCACCGCTGCTCCATCCTCAGTAAAGGTAATTGGCATCGGTGAAAACTCAGTACCTGAGATTGCTAGGTTTTTCTTAAGAAATAAACCTCCAGAACTTGATTTAGCTTTGTCTACCAAAAGATCAGCAAACTGATAAGAATTGTCTTCAACACCAATATATCTAATTTGATAAAAGTCAGGCAAGAAAGTTCCGTCTATGGATGCGTTCTGCTGAATTAAAAAAAGAAATTCCTCATAAGCTTTATCACCAATTGATAAACTGACAATGCTACTTGCAATTGACTCTTCAATTTGTAATGTACCAGGGTTGTCGATTAGGGTTGTAATAGAAGCCTGGAAAAGTTCAACCCCGTCAAGCCAACTACTTGTCGCAATTTCCAATAGTTGTTTTTCCTTAGAAGTGAAATCTACATTGCTATTTTGTATTAATTGATAAGCTTCTTGAGAATTTGACTGAATTTGACCGAGTAATCTTTCAAAACTTTCTCTATCAACTTCAGAGAAATCTAATATTTCACCAAAACTGTCAGAATTTTTACTATGCAATTGTGAAATAGTATATGCATCCTCTAAAAATGCATTAAATTCACTAGACTTATTAAGCTCTTGAAAATAAAACATAACAGTATATGTGACAACAGCAGCTAGAAATGCAATTGTAAAGTTTTTAAATATCTTATTTTTCATAAACTGTGAAGTCCGTATTTTTTAATAAACATTCTATCTCTCTAGTTATTTAGGTATTCGCTGTGTATTTTAGTTCTTTACTAAGTCTAGGAAAACTAATACATTTCACAACTATGATTATTTATGAATGAAAAAATATAAATATATTTGGACTGTTAAAAGTGAATGTGGGCCAGTGAGAAAAAAGAATGAGGATTCTGTGTTTCCTCTTGAGTCAGGTTCTTCTGAATTCTCAATTAAAGCTGGAGTTTTTGACGGAATGGGTGGTCATAAAAAAGGAGAGGTTGCTAGTAATCTAGCATATAAAACTATGTATGAAAATTTCAACAATCTTTCAGATTATGTAAACGCAGCAAATAAAAATATTTTAGATTACCAAGCGAGTAATAATGACGCTAAAGGAATGGGTACAACAATGACTATTGTCGAAATTAGTCAGGATGGAACTTTATCATTAGCTCATGTTGGGGACAGTAGATGCTATGTTTTATCTAGTAGAAAATTACTTCAAATAACAGAAGATGAGAATGTACCCGGTTATCAGAACGTTCTTACTCAAGCTTTAGGGTCAAAAGAAAAGTTAAAAATACAAAAAAAAGATTTTCAATTAAGCTCTGGGGATGTTGTGTTTCTTTGTACAGATGGAATCTACAATGAGGTTGGAGATGAGTATCTGAAAAAAAAGCTTCTTGATGGAATAAATGCGGAATCTTTAGTGGGAGAAGTTTTGCTACAGAACCCAAAAGACAATATTTCGGCAATAATAATAAATGTGATTTAGTTATGAAAATAGGACAAATTATAAAAGACCGTTACGAAATCGAGGAAGTCCTCGGAGAAGGTGGTATGGCTTTTGTTTATAAAGCAAAAGATAAACAACTTCAAAGAACTGTGGCAATAAAGACTTTAAAGCCTAATTATGTAAATCAAGAAAAATTTGTAGATAGATTTAGAAGAGAGGCTCAGACAGCTGCCAATTTAAATCATCCTAATATTGTTCAAATTTTTGATTGGGGAATAGAAGACGAACCATACTTCGTTATGGAATATATAGAAGGTAATACTTTAACTTCTATTATTTCGAGTAATAGAACTGTAGGGTTAAATGACATATTGTATATCGGTTCTCAAGTAGCTAGTGGTCTCAAAGAAGCACATAAACATGGTTTAGTTCACAGAGATATAAAGCCTGGCAATATAATGATTACACCAAGTGGAAAAGTAAAAGTTACTGATTTTGGAATTGTTTCTTTACAAAACGAAGAAAGTGATATAACTAAAACCGGAGCTGTTCTTGGTACTGCTAGTTATATTTCTCCTGAACAAGCTCAAGGTAAAGCTGTATCTTTTGAGTCAGACTTATATTCCCTGGGTACTGTACTTTATGAATTAATTACGGGTAAACCTCCTTTTAGTGGTGACTCCCCAATTGCTACAGCAACAAAGCATTTAACTGATAAACCTGAAAAGCTATCTGTATTTAGAAAAGATATTCCAAAAGGGCTTGAAAATGCAGTCTTAAAGCTGCTTGAAAAAAGGCCGTATGACAGGTTTAAATCGGCTGAAGATTTGAGGGCTTTGCTCCTCCAACAGAGAAAGCAAATACAGATTAATCAAACCCAAGAAAACTTAGTTGATTTAACAAATCCTAAAATAAAATTTAGATTTACCTTACCGGCATTAGTAATTTCAATAATGTTAGTTTTTGGAACTGTTTGGACTCTTACGAATATATTTGAAGGATTACCTGTCGATGGTGGTGCCCCGTCCTTAATTGAAATTCCTGATTTAACCGGAAGTGAACAGGCACAGGCTCTTAATGATCTTCAGGAGTTAGGTTTTATTGTTGGGATTGAAAATTCTGCCGATGCATCCGTTCCTGATGGTTTTGTGATTAGTACCCAGCCTGCTGCGAATACTGTTACCAATCCTGACACTTTAGTAACTATCATTGTTTCCGTTGGGCCAGAAGCATTTCCTGTACCTTATGTAGTGGATCTTGAAACTGCTAGAGGTGTTTATGTTATACAAGAAAGTGGATTTGTCGTTGGGCAACAATTAGAAATTAATGATGATAATATTCCTCGAGGTTTTATTATTTCTCAGAATCCAGTTGCAGGTACAAAATTGGGGCCAGAATCAACCGTAGATCTTGTTATTTCCGCTGGACCAAGCTTGATAGAGATAAGTGACCTTTCAAGAAAATCTCTTGTGGACGCAATTCAAATACTTGAAACTCTTGGATTTGAATATGAGTTTATTGAAGAGTATTCAGAAAATGTAACATTGGGGCTTGTTTCACACACTATACCAAGAGCTGGTGAGCTCGTTACTAATGATCAAATAATAAAAGTAATTATTTCACTTGGTTTAAAGATAGAGGTTCCAAACCTTATTGGATTTACATACCAAGAAGCATCCAATATACTCCAAGATATTGGCCTTTTACCCTCTGCAAGTGGAGATACTGGAGGCAGGGTCACTGAACAATCTCCACAACAAGGTGAATTTGTTGATCCAGAAGGTTTTGTCGAGTTAAGTTTTGGAAACTAAAGCAAAACAAAATTAGATTAAACAAATTAATTACCATTAAGAAAAATAATCTTGTTGAAATAAATTCTTTATAATATTAAGTTGTAAATTATGCCAGTATCAAAGAAAAGAACAAAGAACAGTAGGCCAACCCAATCAAAAAATATTTCTACTCAAATGTCATCGGGCAAGGGTCCTTCCCCAAGATGGTATGTTATAACCATGACTTCAATGATGGTTGTAGGGGTTTTATTAATTGTTCTCAATTATTTAACCTTATTACCAGGTTCGGTATCTAAATGGTATTTGTGGAGCGGTTTGGCATTAATAGGTGGGGGATTCCTAATGACCACAAATTATAACTAACTAATTAGCCCCTCTTCTAGTAACTCTTGATAACTTTCTTCATATTGGGAATTTGAATAATACTTATTTGTAATTCTTTTCAAACTTTTTAAGGCACCGTTTTTACTAAACCAACTAATGTGAGTTCTCCTTAAAAGATAGTCTGTTGGTTTTGCTACACAATAATGTTTAACAGTAAAATCAAATTGATCTTCGTTATATATGTCAGACAAATTTACAATATCATCGACGAATTTTAACTTTTTTAAATCAAACTCCTTATTGAACACTCTTTGAAGTGCTTCTTGTGAAATAAGTCTAAATCCTGTCAGTTTTCCACCAGCTATTTGCACAAAGCCAGTTTCAATTAAATTTACAAAGTGGCCTCGGGAAATACTTTTAGTACTGTTTGAGGAACTATCTAATAATGCTCTAATACCACTCCATGAAGAGATGTATGTAAGCTCATCAATTTCAAAATATTTTTTTACATGTCTAACTAGATAATCTCTATCATTTTCGTCTGCAAATGGTCTGTCCAAAGTGCCTGAAAAAGTTTTAGTATCTGTAGTCCCTATAATTGTGTTCCCCAACCAGGGTATAGCAAACATGATTCTGTCATCTTCTGTTTTAGGAAGTAGTACTGCATTACTTTGAAGTTTTAGCGGATCGCCTTTAAGTACAAGATGGGCGCCTCCACTATATTTCATTTTTGATGATTTTTTTTGATAAGTTCCGGGTAAATCGTGAACACCTGTAGCTGCAATTATTTTTTTAACTTGTAATTTATAAGTTTTAAGAGAGATTTTATCTGAATATTCAACTTCATAGATATTTTCATTTTTAGATATATCTATAATTTCTATGTAATTGATTGCAGTTGCTTTGTATTCTTCAACTGCGTTTCGAAGAAGAGTCATGACTAGTTTGGAATCATCTGTTTGTGCGTCCCCAAAGATGAAGCTTTTTTTTAAATTTTTTCTTTTTAAAAGTGGCAACAACTTAGTAGTTTCATTAACAGAAATATTTTTGTGTTTTTTATCTTTTTTTCTAGTACCTAACCAATCATAAAGAACCAATCCGAGCTTAAAGGCTTTTGGAGCAAAAAAATTGTTCTGAAAAATTTTCGGAATATCAGCAAAACCATCATTTCTGTAAATTGGTGCCAAGAGTTGGAGAGGTTTATAAAGCTTACCTAGAAGGTTATCTAATATCTTCTGTTCTTGTAAGCTTTCTCTAACTAATCGAAATTGAAGTTGTGGTAAGTATCTTATTCCACCATGTAATAATTTTGTACTCCTACTTGATGCGCCAGAAGCAAAATCGTTTTTTTCCAACAAAATTGAATTTAATCCTTCAGAACTTGCCATTGCTAAAGTTGCAGAACCAACTACTCCACCACCAATTACTAGTAAGTCGTAAATAGATTCTTTTTCTAAATTAGTTAATTGTTCTTTTCTAGAAAAGGTCATTAATCAATAACTTGCATTTCATCTTTGCAATGTTTTGGAGGTTCGTTTGCAACTACTGATTGTCTATTTACAGTAAGTTGTGTTCCACATTTATTACACAAAAATGATTGGGAAATCTCGATAACATCATCCGTGTCAATTTCTGGTGGTATGCTTGCTAAAGAAAATATAGAATTTCTTAAAAATCTGAATATAAATAAACCAATCGTGAAAGCAATTAAATATTCCATTACATAGTTAAGTATCTGTAGAGGGATATCAAAACAGCAACAACAACCCAGGCTGTAGTAACAGCTTTGGTGTTTGTAGATTCCAAAACCTTTCTATACCTACGGTTAGTTATCACTTCATCAATTTGATCTTTGAGCTCTGAAAGCTCAGATGCAGATAAATTTTCTAAATCTTTTTTATCCATAATATAAGATTACCTTGTTGTGGAGATGATGGGACTTGAACCCACGACCCCCTGCTTGCAAAGCAGGTGCTCTTCCAGCTGAGCTACATCCCCTCGCTTTTAATATTATGCACTGAATTTTAGAGTAAATGAAAAAAAAATTTAAATATTTCTATCTATAGACTATTGTTAATTAGACATATGGGCCTATAGCTCAGCCTGGTTAGAGCGCATCCCTGATAAGGATGAGGTCGTTAGTTCAAATCTAACTAGGCCCACTGATATTACGAAAATTCTGTAAAATTAAATTATGAAAAAGTTTTTGGTATTTCTACTTTTGTTTACTGCTTGTTCTGTAAGCTTGACTGATGAATCTTTAGAAAGCACAACAACAACCAGCACAGAAATTTTAACTCCTTGTGAGCAAATAGAAAAGGAGTATATCGACCTATCAAACAAACTATTCAACACCAGCTTTGAACTAAACAAATATATAGATGACCTATCTCCTAAGTCAGTAGATGATGATAGGGTTTCCTTTTTTGAAGATCTCGAGAAAAATTGGAATTATCAAGGGGTCTATAAAAACTATTTAGAAGTTCGATTTGAAGTTTATAAATCAATTAATAATCTCTATATAAATAATTCAGACTGTCTAATTGATGGAGACCAAGAGATATCTAGTGAGCAAGTGGATGAAGCAAAAAAAGACCTGGATGAATTTAAAGAGAAATATGAAAGCTAGTTATTGTTTTTTGTAATCCAAGTATAAGTTATTAATACTGAAATTAACAAGATTAGTAAATTGCTGTAGGCCCAATTCTGTATTTGAAATTGAGCATTTCTAAAAACTGAAATATCAATAAGTCTAAAAACTAGGCTTGATACTGTTCCCGAAAAGAAGAAAACAATTAAAACTCCTAGATATTTATTTTGCATTTAAAAACTCTTCTAGTTCGTTTATGTCCTTAACTATTTTTTTTCCACTATCAAACAAGCCCCAAACAAAAGTATTCAGTGCTTTTATATTGTTGGCACTAACACCGATTAATTCTTTTTTACAAGCATACGCATATCCTATTTCAGCAGCTGTACCAGAGTCAATGTCACGCCCTGTAAGTAATGCGACTACTGTATCAGCTTTTTCAAGTGCTTCGATATCACTTATAAATATATCTTCCCTTAACTTATCAGTAAACTCACCCTCAACAAGTCCTGCATCTCTATGGGGAAGAAATGTCTCAAATTTATTATTTTCAAGAACTAATGCAATTTCTTCCAAGTATTGTCTTTCATGATCGTCAAACAATGGTCCAGCTATATATACGTATTTCATAGGTACTTAAATTATAAAACTATTTAGATAATCTTTTATTGTAGTTAATTGTTTATATTCCAAAATACTTTCACTCATTGAGTTAAGGCTTTTTAGTATTTTTTCATCCCAAACTTCTTCTAACTTAACTACTTCTACTGAAACTAAAAACAAGCTGGTTTCATCATCGAGGGGTGTAGATATTTGAGTTTCAACACGAAAATAGAGGTCGTTAAAATTATTCAATAACGGTCTTGGAACTTTAGGATGGTTACTTAGCCCATCAATAGTCGTAATATTCCAGACCCATCTCCGAATAGTATTTTTGCACATATATTTTGTTAGCTTTTCGCTAGATTTTATTAAAAGCTGATTATCTGCAACTGGATTGTGTAAGAAAATAAAGTCTTCTCCTATTGCCCTGGACGGGACCCAGCCACTTGGAAAGCAGAAACTTATTGCTTCAAGTTTTCCCTTATGCATTACTGCAATATCTTCCTCAATTAAAAGTGAGAGGTCTTTTAAGGTTTCTTGGGGAGCTATACCTAATGTATTGCTTACAAGTTGAATCAAATTATTTTTAGTAAAAATTCTAGACTCTCCATATAAATCATCTCCATAGGATGAAAATTGAAGTAGCTTTTCATCTAAATATACTTTCCTAGGGTTTTTTTCAAGCAGAGGTCCAGAATATTTTTGCATAGATTGATTATTGCTAAATGGTGTCTTGACATAATCAATATGCATTAGTATTCATTGTATATAAATAATTAAAAATATGAATAAAACTGGACTCTTATTAATACACGGATTTTTTGAACATAAGGAAAGACATAGAATTAATGCTGACTGGTTTAACAATCTTGGAATTGACACCTACTTAATTGATTTACCTGGACACGGAGAAGGTGCTTTGGTTAAGGGTGACTTAGAAACGTGGGATGAAGTTAATAAAGTTATTAAAGATGGATTTGCAAAAATTAATAATTATGAAAATAAGATTATTTTTGGTCACTCTGTTGGTGGACAAGTAGCACTTCATTCAATACTGACTAAGTTAATCAATCCTGATTTTTTAATACTCTCAGCTCCAACATTGGGAGATAACTATCCAAAAATAATAAAGACCTTATCAAAATCAATAGCAAATATTTTTCCAAAATTAAGAATTCCGTCATCAGTGAACAAGAAGAATTTATCAACTGATAAAGATGTGGTAAGTGACTACTTTTCAGATCCTTTAGTTTTTAGGTCATTTACAGCTAGATATGGAAATGAACTTTTAAAATCTCAGGAACTAGTAAATGAAAACATAACAGAACTCTCACTTCCAACAATTTTGTTTCATGGTGAAGAAGATAAGATTGTTCCTGTTGAGTCCTCTTCTGAATTAAGTAAGTTACAAAATGTAACATACGTCCCAATTCCGGGCTCTAAACACGAACTTCTTAATCAAGATACAAGACCTTTTGTGTTAAGTGAGCTTCATGGTTGGTTAAACCAAAATAAATTGATTTAATTGTTATTGCAAATACTTTGCAATAATAAAATTTGATTATAAAATATATTCATGCACGTACCTGACGGATTTATAAATGTTCAAGTTTCAACTGCTACAGGTTTGTTGAGCTTTGGAACTTTGTGGGCATACATAAGATCAGCACAGAATCTAATTGCTGATAAATTTATTGCATTAACAGGGATGCTGTCCGCATTAATTTTTGTTCTACAAATGATTAATTTTCCTATAGCTGCTGGTACTAGTGGTCACCTATTAGGGGGTGCGTTAGCGGTAATTGTCCTAGGGCCAAGGTTGGGTCTCATATGCTTATCAGTTGTTGTAATTATTCAATCTTTACTTTTTGCTGATGGTGGTCTGAGTGCATTAGGAGTAAATGTCTTAAATATGGCAATAGTAACGTGCTCAACTGGATGGGTAGTTGTTAAGTACTGGTTAAAATTTATTGGGAAAAATAAGACATCAATAATTGCTGTTAGTATCGTGTCTGGGATTATAACCGTAGTATTCTCGTCCATTGCTTTTACCCTTGAGTACGCAATTGGAGGCACCATCTCTATTCCAGTAAGTAGTGTTTTAGTTGCTATGATATCAACCCATTTCTTAATAGGAATTGGAGAAGGTGTTATAACTGCTTTAATAGTTGGTCTATTAGTTCGTGTTAGACCTGATTTAGTTTATGCATATGATAGAAACGATAGCAATACTACAAATGTTTCACTATACGGACTATTCATAGTTTTAATTTTATTACTAACCTTAATTACTCCTTTTGCTTCATCGTCTCCAGACGGGTTGGAAACTGTTGCAGAGAACTTTGGCTTTCAAGAAACAGATGGTATTGTTTTATTGCTAGATGACTATGGAATCAATGCTATAAACAACAACTTTATTTCAACCATATTAAGTGGTTTATTAGGTGTGATAGTAATTATTGCTATGTTCACCCTTATTGTGAACAGAAAAAAAAGTGGGAAAAGTTCTGACTAAAATTTTTTGATTTTTACGATTTTTTGATGTAAATTTATATTACTTTTTGTGAAGAAAGTCTTTATAGATAATCATTACAAGAAGTAACAAGAGATAACCCTTGAAGCAGGAAATCTGGAAACAGATTGCGGAGTTTTCAAGGGTTTTCTCATTTATGGAGTGCTGATAGTTGGTTGTTGAAGTTAAATTTAATATATTAGAGAAAAGTTGTATTTCCTGTACTAAATGTTCCCTTTCCAAAGGAAGAACAAATGTTGTTTTTGGTAGGGGTAATCCAAAAGCAAAAATTTTTATTATTGGAGAAGGGCCTGGTCAGCAAGAAGATGAACAGGGATTAGCTTTTGTTGGAAGAGCTGGAAAAATGCTAAATAAATCTTTTCTTTCAGTGGGTATTGATACAAATGAAGATTGTTACATATCAAATATTGTTAAATGTAGGCCTCCTAATAATAGAAAGCCAAAAAGTATTGAAGTAGAAAACTGCATTCCGTGGCTTAATAGTCAGATCGAGTTGGTTAAGCCAAAAATTATAGTTCTTGCGGGTTCAACAGCTGTTCAGTCATACTTGAATATAAATCAGCCAATATCAAAAATTAGAGGTAAGTGGATTACCAAAGAAAGTATAAAGTACATGCCTATATTTCATCCTTCATATTTACTTAGAAATTCATCAAATGAAAAAGGTAAGCCAAAATGGTTAACAATACAGGATTTAAAAAAAGTTAAGCAAGAATTAAACTCGGTTTGAAAATTCTTCTTTAGTATTAAGAATTAAAGATATAAATATAAAAACTCCAGCTATTACAACATTAAAATTAAATGATTCATTTAAAAATATTACTCCTGCTGAAACTCCGACAATGGGAACAAGGTAATCTACTGAAGCGACTTGTAAAGCACTCACTCTCCTAATAAGCCAAGTAAATGATGTAAAGGCGCTTAAATTTGCCAATATTAAAAATATAATTCTTGTAATTTGAGATGAGTTGAGAGTTTCAATTTGTATATCAAAAATTAGAAAGGCACCTATTGTTAAAAAAATTACAGTTGGATATTGGTATGTAAGCCACGTAAATACTTTATATTTAGGTGCATACTTTCTATTGAGTACTGTTGCTAATGCTATACATTGAACACCTAAAAAAGCTAAGGTTCCTCCCATAACGATGTCCCCTTGGTCAAGTAAACCAGTTTCTTTTGTTAAAAATAGATACAAAACTCCAACTAATCCTACAAAAATAGAAAGATACCTTGTTTTTGAAATATCTTCCTCCTTTAGAAGTATTTTTAACCATATTGCAGTAAAAACTGGAGCAGAGCTTATGAGCAAAGTTACTAATCCTGAAGAAATATATTGAAGAGCAAAAATAAAAAACCAACTTACGGCAAATAAAGAAAAAATGCTAGTCAAAGATGCTTCTTTTAATATTGTTATTTCAAATTTTTCTCTTATAAAAAGTAGATAATAAACAAACAAGATTGTTCCTATTACAACAACTCTAATCGTTACTAAATAAATTTCATTTATGCCATCAATCAATAAACTTCGAGAGATTACATTTCCTGAGCCCCATCCAATAGCAGCAACAATTACTGCCAAGAGGGTTTGAATCAATGAAGGCTTAGACGGTTTTTCTAAATTGTCAGAACTCATTAGTGGGATATTAATGTCACTAAAAAGATATCTTTAAAAAGTAATAATGGCTAATATAAAAATATCGGGAGCTAAAGCTGAGAGGGTGTAAAAACCGACCGTATGAACCTGTTAGGTAATTCTAACGAAGGGAACTCGGACTCAAATCCCATTACTTTTAAAGGAATGAGGTATATATGAATGCAAATACAGTTTATTTAATAGTCATACTAATTCTGACTTGGATCTACTTTCAAACAAGAAGTTTGAAGTCAAATGAAGATGAGTATTTTGTTTTAAATAAGTCAGAGGGGGTACTTGGCTTAAGTTTAAGCTTTTACGCAAGCGGTATGGGGCTTTGGATTCTGACCTCTCCAGCTGAAGTTGCCTGGTATGGATTAGGGTACGACATTTATGGTTATGCTATATCAGCAGCTACTCCTTTTATATTGATATATATTTTTGGCCCTAGGATTGCAGACTTGCTGCCAAAAGGAGCTACGCTTGCACAATTTGTAGAAACAAAGTACGGAAGTGTAGCTCAAAAACTAGTTTCCATGGTAGCTGTGATTTACATGGGAGCTTTTCTAATAGCTGAGTTTGCATCAATTGGTTTCGTTTTTGAATCAATATCATCAGTTCGTGGAGTTTTAATAAGTTTACTTATTGCTATGACTACATTGGCTTACTTATTTAGGCATGGATTTAAAGCTTCTTATTTTACAGATAAACTTCAAAGTTATGGAATAATTTTATTGTTGATTATTGTCTTCACTGTATGGTTTAGTCAAAACAGTATTTCTGAATTATTCACTTTTGCAAAGGCTGGAGGATTAAGCTCTTTTGAAACTTTTAGTCTCAAATCTGCATTAGCTGTAATAATTGCTGTAACTGCGGCTGAGGTTTTTTCTATGGGCTACTGGCAAAGAACTTTTTCAGCAGAAAACTCAAAAGCCATTAAAAAAGCAAGCATTTTTTCTGGAATTGGTGCGTTCTTAACAATTCTTCTTCTTGGAATTGGTGGTGCAGTTGGAGCGGGAAAGGGTTTAGAATCTCCTGCATTAAGCTTCATTGATCAGTTAGATTTAAATAATCTTACGGTTGTATTGCTAGTATCCTTAGCAACCCTTCTGGTAACATCAAGTATTGACACTTTAGAAAATGCAATTGCATCGACTATTTCACTAGATATTCTTAAGAAAAAATCTGAAGAAGCTAAATTAATTACACTATTAATTGTATGTACTGCGTTGGTAATATCTATTGAGGTAAAGAGTATTTTTAATGTATTTTTAGTAGCTGACCTTTTTGCCACTAGCCTTGTGTTTCCAGCTTTTTACAGAATAAATAAAACTAGCAAAGATTTGTTGCTCATAATTCCTTTTGTAGGGTCTGTTGTGTCTGTTTATATATATAGATTTCTGTATATTGATCTTCAAGCAAACCCTGGAGGAGTGTTTGTACCCACAGATCTTTATGGTTTAGCAGACCTAAATACTTTTGCCATTGCCTTGTTTAGTTCAATGGTAATTACGCTTGTTGCGGATAAAACAATTAAATAGAATAAGAATTAACATGAAGCCAGAAAACCTCAACTCTTTTAAAACATTGTCCAATCTTGTAGGTCAAGGAAAAACATTAGTTGTGCAAAGTACCCAAATGGACTTAAACAACAACACTTATGTAAATGAATTGTGGAAAAGGAGTAATGGAGAATGGAAAAAATTTAAATCTGGCGTACATAATTTTAGCAATCCAAAATTTGGTCGTAAAGAAAACACCATTTTTTATATAAAAACTAATAGATCTGTTCAAAATAAAAGTAAGTCAACAAAAAGTTCATCAACTATCTGTTTACAAACTGGAAGATCAGTAGAATCGATCTTTGAAGTTGAGGGTAGTATAAGCAATTATACATTAAGTAATAATGGGAATTTTCTTTACATAATTACCAATGAGTGGAGTGAGGAATTTAAAAAAATCGAAAATAAGGATTCTGAGCCAATGTATTTTGAAAACCTTCCTTTTCGCTTTGATACTAAAGGAATAATTTATAATAAGAGATCTCATATTTATAGAGTAAATCTCAATACTAAAAAATTTAGCAAAATTGTAAATGGTGATAAAGACAATATCATATCTATTGAGTCACTAGTAGAGGCAAAGAAAAATATCATATTTTCTTATGACCAATACAACTCCAAAGGCACCATGCTTGAAGAGAAAATTGGATCACTGGAAGGTACAAAAATTAATGAAATATACTCCAGTGGAAGTATGGGAAATCTTTTCTATTATGAAAATGAAATTAATGCAGTTGGAATTAGGAAAAGATTTGACTGGCCTACAAATACCACCATTTTAAAAGTTTCGGACAATGGAAAAATATCTTATAGGTATCCCTCATTCGATAGAAATATAGTAAAAGCTAAAGTTAATGACGATACTCTTTTTTTCCTCTATGAAGACTCTGGAAAAACTTTACTAAGGGATGGAACTAATAACATTGACTTAGTAGAAACAGAAGTAACAATTAAAGATTTTGCTTTTAATGGAGCTAAGACTTATGTAATTTCTAACTCATTTTCGAGCCCAGATGAAATTTACGAATTAGATGACGGTCAGCTACAAAAAATATCTAAAGCGAATGAATCTTTTAATGAAAAAGTGAACACTTGGGAGTGTCAATACAAAAGAATTGACACTGGAAAATCGAAAATAGATACATGGGGAGTGTTTGTTGGTAAAGATAAGCCAACGATATTAAATATTCATGGTGGACCTGCAAGTCAATATGGCTTTACATTTTTTGATGAGTTTCAAACATATGCATCTGCAGGATTTAACGTTATTGCCTGTAATCCAAGAGGATCTACTGGAAGGGGGCATGATTTTTTAAGAGATGTTTGTGGTAATAAATGGGGTGTAACGGATATGCACGATGTTCTGTCTTCATTTAAGGGTATGAAAAAAATAATGGGGATTACAAATAAAAACGATGGCATCATGGGTGGCTCCTATGGAGGTTTTATGACGTCATGGATAATAAGTCATAATCCTAATATGTTCAAATCTGCAATTGTAGAAAGAGCGTTACTTAACTGGGAAACAATGGTTGGCACTTCAGATATTGGTATAGGATTTCCAGAAATGTACTTATTGGATGATATGTCTGAAAATATAAACCTATATAGGAAAAAAAGTCCGATTACTTATGCTTCAAATATTAAAACTCCTACATTAATTCTTCATTCACAGGAAGATTACAGATGTCCTATAGAACAAGCGGAACAGTTGTTTTCAAATCTTAAGAAAAGAGGGGTGGAGACAGCAATGTTGAGGTTTCCGGGTGAAAGCCACGAACTTTCCCGCTCAGGTACCCCAGTACATCGAAAGCAGAGATTTGAACATATTATCAAATGGCATAATAATTACTTAAAATAAATCTTGAAAATTTATTCATTTTATAACTATTTCTTATTGTTTATTTCCTATTTAATTATTTAATTATTTAATTAATCTAAAGGTAATGAATAAAGTATCTGTTGTAATTGATAGTGAAACAATTAGTTATTGGAAATATGAAATAATTCTTACTTTGCACAGCAAGGGTTTTTTAGACACTTTGTTTATAAGCAATAAAGTGCAAAGAAAAGTTAAATTATCAATTAAACGAATATTATGTAGTAGCTTGTCACTTCTCACTATTAATGAATACTTTGATGATATTAAAAGAGTTTCTTTAAAAACTGGCGCAAAACCAACAGGAGATTTAATCTGGCTATCTGAGGGTCCAATTGATTTTGAATACATTAACAATGTTTATTACTTCTGTGATGATATAAAAAATCAAAAATTTGAATCTGATTTGTTTTTAAAAGAAAATTTTAAGTTTAAGTCAATGACCTACCTTGCGAAAAAAAATAAAAATAAAGTTGTAATTGTTAATGGAAGTTGGACTGAGGAAGCAAAATTTAGTGACAATAAAACAGTTTCAAATAACTTGTCATCTTTAAAGTTTTTAGTAGATGGTAGAAACAATGATGGTCAGTTTGAAATTTTTAAATCTGAAAAAAGTTCCTTAATAGCTGAAAATAATTCAAGAATTTCTAAAACTTTACAAAAGATATATTTTCTACTTTTTTACTACACCTCCTGGAGTGTCTATACCTACCCCATGGTTATAGATGTTTTTAATAAAAATTTATTGGAGGACGACCGGTTAGAAAAAATATTTGATGATAGAAGTTGGAATTTCAAAGCAGATCCGTTTTTCCTTGAGTCTGAGAATAGTATATTGATAGAAAGGTTTAACTACCTTATTGGGAGAGGTAAGTTGGCTAAGTATTCATTTGACTCAGAAAATTTAATAAATATTAATACAAATAGTAGATTCCATATTTCTTATCCATGTGTATTTGAATATGGTAAGCAAACATACGTAATCCCGGAAGCTGCACAAAGTAATGCAATAAAAATTTATAAAAAAAATAATGATGAGTCTCTTTCTTTAGTGAATACTGTGGTTGACAATTTTGCTGGAATTGATCCTACAATTGTTGAACACAATGGTATGTGGTATATCTTTTCTACAGATGGATCTATTGGGAGTAATTCATTTTTACATATTTTTTATGCAGAAGACCCTCTGTCGAATTGGAGTGAACATAAATTAAATCCAGTAAAAATAAATACTCAGAACTCAAGAGGAGGAGGAGCGATTTTCAAAGAAGGTGCTTCAATTATCAGGCCTACACAGAACTGCTATCCAAGCTATGGAACATCTTTATTATTCAATAAAATTGTAAATCTGAGCCCTTATGAATTTAAAGAAATCCTTATAGGTGAGGTTAAAACCTCTACTGACTCTCCCTACAGGGGAATTCATACATTTTCAAGGAGCAAAAACTCATATATTGTTGATTTAAAAACTAATGAGTTTTTTCCTTTTGCTAGATTTGTAACACTTCTAAGAGCAAGATTGAAATCAAATGAAGATGGTGTATTTTTAGAAAATTCATTATCGAAAAGAGTCGCTGTTTTGTTTTTATTTTTAATTTTTGTTGTTCTTATATACATTTTTGGCTGGAGAGCTCTATCACTTTTTGTCTAGTGATCTCTTGACCTAGTTGATTTAGTCATAACTTTTTCTATATTTCCATCGATAAACTTATAAGACTCAACTGTATTTACTAAATGTTTTCCATTTTGTGATTTTTGGGTTACAACTTCTAGC
>Ga0181410_1000176_pt1 | contig 27598 bp, 10 predicted proteins | sample 33SPOviralmetaG_FD_130112 | JGI IMG/M metagenome (GOLD analysis project Ga0181410, IMG submission 130112) | Marine viral communities from the oligotrophic San Pedro Time Series (SPOT) site, San Pedro Channel, CA, USA - 33 SPOT_SRF_2012-06-20 | ecosystem: Environmental > Aquatic > Marine > Strait...
AGGGCATCATCAACTAGGTCGTCTATTTGCTCATTAGCAACGTTTATCTCTAATACAGGCGCTCCTAACTGCCTCTTACAGTAATCTATTAAAGTTTGTCTAGATGATGGTTTTGCCATTTACTCACAAATTCCCTATGTTTGTATTTATCTTAATAATTTGCTCTTACAATTGACATTGTTTCTTGCTGCTTAAAATAGAGTTTACAGAAAGACTTTGCCAAATTTTTTAAATTATTAATATCATCACACTCATCAATTTCAGCAGCTAGTTTTGTATACTCAAAACTTTTAGAAAGATTTTTTAGTTCTATTTCATTTGGGTCCATTTAATAACTCCTTTAGTAAGTTTTTAATTTCATCAATATCATCTTTCATATTAGCAACTTCTTGTTCTATATTTTGTACCTTTTGATTCTTTATATCTTTAGATTTACGTCTAGTAATATATTTTTGATACCCAATAGAATCAATGTTGACAATTGAATCATTGTCAGGGTCTCTCAAAAGATTTGAGTGACCCTCTACTCCGTGATAATCCATTATGCTAGTGCAATAACTCTAAGGTCTTTAACTCTAGGAACATAAATTTGATTGGTAGAACTCATCACAAGTTTAATTCTATAGTATCTGAATGGTTCCAGATTATCCATTGTGAATGTATATTCTTTATACTCAAGACTATTGCTATCAAAATCAAGATTATTCGTCTTTTGAATTTCAATGTCTGGATGCCCATCATTATCTTTTAGATTAATGATATTTCCATTCGACTTAAGGTTTGAGAATCCTGGGAATGCTGTGAAAATTGGGGATGACGTTGGTTCATTACCTATGCAATAGAATGCTCTGATATCAGAGAATGTATTAATATATGCATTAAGATTAATTTTGAGTGAAGTTGCAGAATTTTCTAGTGAAAGTTCTCTTGAAATATATTGGAATGCTGAAGGATCAGAATCAATACTATTTACTCTAGGGTCTGTGATATAATTTGATATAGGATTATTAATTCTATTTGTAGATAGAATAGTATTCATTCTTTGAGAATCAATTACAGGACTTACTCTTGTATCAATAGTATTAAGGAAAAGTCTAAGAGTCATAGACTTATTACCAGGGACATTAGTAAGTTTTAAATCCTCATTAACTTTAGAGAATATTGCTCTTGGTGTAGAAAGGAAATTGGGTTTGTTTAATGTAATAGGTTCAAATCCATTGTCAACAAATGGAATTTCGTTTCCACTAATTCCAGCAGTTGTTGTAGATCTAAATTGAGCACTGATTGTAGAACCCTGAACAGTTTGGGACTGGATCATTGGAGTTATAACTCCATAAGAAATATTCTGAGATGCTTTGATTCCATATCCACCAGCAGACTTTGTATCTCTTATATAAAGTGTAGGCGCAGTATCGGTTCCTCTTTCCACACTACGATCCAAATTATTTGTATTAAACACTTCTTGAGTGTTAAGTTTAATATAATAAGAATCTAAAGTAATTGGATTTGGAACAGTAACATCATTCATATCATGAATTTTGTTAATTCTAGCCAAATTAATACCAGACAATTCATACTTATAAACTAAAGTACCAATTGGATATGATGCTTTATTTGCACCTCTAGTAATCGTTCCTCCAATAGTATTACTACCAGAAGTTGCAGTATATTCAATAATTTCGTCACCAACTTTTAAGTATCCCCGATTTGTATTTCCTACAGGAAAATTCTCAAATTCGCCAAAATTGGTGTTATTTTCTACCGAAAGTGCTGCTGTTGAACCTGCGGCATATGCGACTGAGAGTCTAGTTGGAACTAAATCAGATTCAATACCAGATATCTCAACTCTATTATCATCAAAATACATACCATGGTTCAAATGGTTTATTTTGATATGTTTTCCATCAGAATCATCAGTAAATGGTGTTATTGCAGTTGGATATGCAACTCCAGCAACGTTACTAATAGCAAATGTGGTGAAACCAACTGTCGTATCACTGGAAACGTATGTAATTCCATTACTACTATTTGCAACAAAATCACCAATTACATTGTCTAATATCAAAGTATTTGTGGCAGCAACTCCGGCAACAGTCAATCTCAAATCTCTTCCAACATTATCACTAGAAATACTAAGAACATCTCCTACTTGGTACGCGCTACCACCGATATCAGTCGCAATTGTTGCACCAATAGCAACTCCATTTTCAAAAGTAATATTGGCACTAGCACCACTACCATTTCCAGATAATGTAGTTAAAACTATGGCCCGCGTCTCAGCACCAGTTGAAGGAATATACCCAAGACCTCCATTGGATACTGTTAATTCCCCTGTTGCAGAACCACCGGCACCAACTAAATTGCCTGTAGCATTAGTGCCCACCTGTTGGAAAGTGTTTCCTAATCTATAATCATTCTGGGTATCATCTGGCGCATTAAGGACAATTTTAAGTTTTCTTGACTTTAATTCTATAGAATTTGGCAACAGATTTGGAACCTGCTTGTTGCCTACTGATAGACGTGGATTGTATACATCAATAGAACCAGAAACTTCAAATTCTGCTCTATAGAGTGTAAATTTAAGATCTTCCCACTGACTTGCTTCCCAACCAGAAGCGTTTTGAGATTTAAACAGTGATCCTAAGAATGGTTGAGAGGAAATCAAAGTATCTGTTAGGAAATCTTCTTGACCAATTCGTGATACGAATGTAGTATATTTTGTAGAATTGGTAGAAAGGCAAATCGCATATTCTTTTCTACCTTCAAGATAAATTGGTGCCTTGAAAGTAAATGACGTAGCAATTGAACTGTCTGTAGAAATTGAAACCTCATCAGGATCCAAAATTACTTCCGACATGGGAAGAACTTTAGAAGTAGGAATTCCACCATCTACGGTTCTAATCTGCAAGGTGATAGGAATCTCCATATCATCTTTTTCTTTAAAGAAAATATCACATCGTGTAACAAAGATACCAGTTTCATCATCAACAGTAAACGTTTGTGCAAGTGGATCATACCAAGCAGTAATAGTCTCTGGAGAGGTTCTATTAACTACACTGGTTCCTACAATTTGTGTGCCAGAAGATTTACTTACAGTCTGCTGTTCAAATTCTTTTCTATCTTCGAGTCGAATACTTCTAACAGAACCCTCATTTTCGATAATTCCAGTGGCAGAGTATAATTCTGATGCAATAGTGGTTACATTTTCAGAATCATTATTATTACTACTGGAAAGAGTAAACGATCTAATACCAGATTCAAATCTTGGATGATATGAAGTAATTGTTTCTGGAATATAGAAACTACCAATAAGTGATGATTGGTTATCGACAACTAATTTTAAATCGGATACGGTTGCTGTAGCACCACTACTTTCTCCAACAAGTAAAGTGCCAACTTCAATATAACCATAATACTCACCTTGAGTTTCATTTGACAATGAATATGTGTCAATATTTAATATTGTTGAAGTAGAATTATATGAGGAAGGAATTAATTGTCCATTGTAGGGGTTTTGTTCGTAAGTTCTAGTTGCAGAATTATACTCTCCTTCTTTATGATTAATTTGAGCAATTCTTGCATAGAATTTAGGTGCAGAAACACCTTTCTTCAAAGGAACACTACGCACATTCTCACCAACAGTGAATGTACCTGAGGTCATTGTAATTTCAATGAGTTTTGGAGTACAATACCTAGAAACATCTACTCCATCAAAGTATGGATAAACTTCAGTTCCTGGTTTTAATTTTCTTGAATTAAATTCAATATTTCTAGATCTCATAAATGGAACTAGATCTCTACTCACAGTTCTATCATTGATAGAACTCTTTTCATATTCTTCATGAACAATAGTTCTTGTTCCACCTCTAGATTCTGTTCCAAGATCAAATGTTTCTTGAAATTCTTCTTGCGAAACAGTAGTAGTGTTCCTTCTTACCCACTGACCTGGACCAGTTGTTCCATCAAGTTTTTTAGTAGATTCTGAAATAGCGTCAGTTGCTGCTCTACTTTCAGATTCAACAGTATCTAATACACCAGTCCAATTAGTTTCCCAAGAATCCCAGAGAATTGGAATAAATCCAGTTTGAGGATCTAATTCGTTTGTTCTTTCATAGTAATCAACTGTAGCAGCATAATTACCTTCAGTCTCAATAATTCTAGTTTGAACTCTAACAGTATCAACCCAAGTATCTGAAGCTGGAGTAAGTTCAATAGTTCCTTGCCAAAAACTTACTGTAAATGGTGTAATTGTTTCTGATCTTGTTGCGAATGTTTGTTGTAACCAATTAACCTCAGAATAATTAAGAGTGACAATATCACTACTTCTAGAAATATTCTCACCATCGATAATATTAAATTTAAAATCGGTAGATGAGTCAACTCCCTCAACTGGTCCAAATATTAGATCAACTGAGTTTGTATAATGTTTTGGTCTGAGTTCTTTGTTTTTTCTGTCAATAGAATTATTAATTGTTGATTTCATCTCCTGCGATTTAAAGGAGTTAAAATTGTCTACGAAAAATCCACTTTTAAATCTATTGAGACCATCAGAATCTGCGATAAATGCACTTTCTGTTTTAGACTCAAGAAGAGATAGTGAAGTGTAATACTCAAGATTTCTAATTCTATTCTCAAGTTGTTTAATATCCGACATTCTATATCTCTTATGCTCTAAGAATTTAATAGATGCCTGCTCAGTATTAAACAGATATGGAGGTAACTTAATTGATGCAATCTCCATTGCATCATTAATTCCTACAGGAGGTTCTGGTTTTTCTGCAGGAGTTCCATAGACAACTTGGAACTTACCATCTTTTGTAAGGAATAACCTATCAATTCTTCCAAGATAATATGAAAAATCAAATACTAAATTTTCTTTAGAAGCAAGAATATTTGCCCCAGAATTACCCGATTGATTATATGTTCTTCCTTCAAATTCTAATGGAGAACGCGATCCTTCAGAAACTGTATAATTTGAAACTCTTGGTCGCACATCAATAATATCACTATTAGAAATTCCATCAATAGATTGAATTTCTGTAGCATAGTCAAAAGAAGTATAACTTTCTACAGTTGTGATATCTCCAGTATCTCCTGTATCATACTTAGCCGAAGCAAAGTAAGTTATTAATTTTTTAGTTGGTTCAGAAGCAGAAGATCTTCTTCTTAGAGAACTATGTCCATAAACTGTTTTTCTTTGCCCACTACTAAATGTATAATTTGACGATATATTAAAACTTTCTTCAACAATAACACTAATAATTCCTTCAACTAAACTATCTTGGAAAATAGCAGTTTCACCTTCAATAAAATCAATTTGATTTTTTACAATAAAAGATACACTTAGATTATCGGGTTTTCCTACACAGATAGCGATAGCTCCGCTAGTTTGACCAATAAGTATTTCTCCATTAACAACATCTTGAGTTGTAGAAGTTTGACTATTTACTCCAGAAAATGTCATTTTTGGAGCAATAGGATCTCCAGTTCCACTTGATTCAAATATTCCATGAATTTCTAAAATATCAGGAGCATTTATGGAAATAATTTCATCTTCAACTCTAGTTCCAAAAGGATAATTTCCATGCTCAAGACCATTATTTAAAGTTGTTGTGCCAATACCAGATCCTTCAAGTTTTGATTTATCTACAATCAAAGAATTTACATTAATTTTATTTTTAACTTTTGACTTTGGTTTTGATTTTTTTAAAGTAGTAACTAGTTTTGCCGCACCTGCACCGCCAGCAATATTAAATATATTCAATATTTTAGTGCTAGTTGAATTGAACGACATTTTATTTTCTGTCAGTTCAATTGTTGCTCCAGTATCAGTTCTAATAAGAGAATATCTATTTGGAACAAATGGCAAGAATACTTCACGATCTCCTGCATCCATTGTTGTTCCAGTATCAATAGTTCCATTTGCAAGAATGTTTACATCAAAAACTTTTCTAATAGTAATTGAAGACTCATCAAGATTTATATTAGCAATGTTTTGTTTAGTTAGTTTTGTATATAAAGTATTATCCGAAGATTTATCCAGGGATGTTCTCACAATATCCATGTCAGCAACATCAATAAAACCTGATGAAGGAAGACTTCCATTAACGACACCGGTAACTGCTTGAACTCCCACTGCAGTAACACTACTGGCATTAACTGCCGTTACTTTAACCATAATTTTATCAGTAGAAGTTACAAGATCCGAATATGTAATGAGATCACCGACTTTAACATTATCTAAGAATCTTGGGTTAGCACTTGTAATACTTCCGGAAGCATTAACCTGTCCAACACCAACATTAAATGATCTTGTTTGAATAACGTCACCGGCAAAAGCGTTAAGTCCAATTAATCTACTGTCTGTAGCAAAAACCGATTTTACATCAGCAATAGATTTTTCTGTGATTGCAATTGCAATTCTACCGTCTTGATTTCCATTAAAAATTAGGGATTCGTTTTCAATAAATGAACCATTTCTTTCATAAAGAGTTAATGCTGTAGAATTAGTAACAGCATCTCTAAGAAATGCAGTAGCACCACTATTAGCACCCTTAACAAAAGTTGGTACTGTTAATGTATGTGCTTGGTTTAATGTAAGTTTTGTAAATGGTTGAACATCAAACAGAGAGAGACCCCATTCGTTAGTATTTGCATTATCTGCGCTATATGAACCAGACTCTAATCTAAAGTCATAAACTCTAGCAAGACCAACTTCTGTTCCTGGAACAACAGTTTGATTGGAACCACATCTTTCATCTCTCAAACTTATTATATATGTATTACCAATTCCAATACCTGGTGCAGGCGTTCTAAATACCCGATTTAGTTTAAGTGTGGAACCAGTATTATATGATAAAGATTCTGCCTCAACATCATTAGTTGTTCTTGGTTTTTCAACGTCAATAAATGTTGGTGTTGAAGTCTCAATCTCATATCCTTTTACATATGCCTTACCTGATGAAATTTTAAATATTGCTAAATCATCAGATGCTAAAGAACCTCCATAAGTAAATTCTCCACCTACAAATAATCCATTGTTGCCAAGATTATTATTAAGCGAATTAAATACCGATACATCAAAAGGTTTTACTACATAATGACCACTCTGTTCAAAAGTTCTTTGTGCCAAAGTATCCATCAAGTCTTCACGGAAGACTTGATTTGAACCTGCTTTTGTATTTTTAATCTGCGATCTTATAATTCCATCTTCGATTACTGCCAATTCAATAAAATTATTATCATCAAAATCATCAAGTGGTTTTTTGAATAGACTTACTGAAATTTTTAATCTATCTGCACCAGGTGCCGAATAATTGTTAAAACCTTGAGAATTGTCATTTAGAGTCTGATCTAAATCTGAAGTTATAATTTCTTCTCTAATCTGAAGACCAATTCTGTAATTAGGTCTATTTGAATACTGATCCAAAATTAAAGTTTCAGTATCTACTTGTATAAAATTACCCCTAATAAAATATACACCTTGCTGAATTTGGAATGCAGATCCAATAGAACTTGCATTCTGAGGTATTGTTACCGCAAAAGGACTATTTGCAGGGATTGTAGAATTTCCTAATAGGCTAGAATTTATTGCATCACTACAAACTAATTCCTCATTATCAAAAAATTCTTGAGTTAAATTATTTGCAGTATTTGAATTTATATAATTTACATATAATGTTAAATTTCCATTAGCAGAATCTGTAGGAAGAAGAACACTGTCAACAACTGCAGTTACTCCAGAGTCTTGTCCGGTTATTTTTAATCCTACAAGTTGATCTGAATAAGCAGAAACCGGAACACCTTGATACGAATTATTCAACTGAACATTATAGTAAAGTTGCGTGTATCCTGTGTTACCTGGTATTACTTTAGAACCCTCTTTAAAAAAGTGCTGACCAAATTTTTCAATCTGATTCTGAAGAATTGATTGAAGGTTTATTAGTTCTCTTGCTTGTACTGGATAACCAGGTTTAAACAGAACTTTATGAAAATCACTGGACGGGTCGTAATCATCAAAATATGGCGATACGTTGAGATTAGTTTGTTGTGGCATAATCCTTTAGAACTGCAAGATAATTTTTATGTCTTCTTTTTGATTTGACGATCTAAGAATAGAAGGTCGGTTATCAACGTAAATGATATTACCAGATTGTTTTTGAACCTCTGGTAAAGCAATACCGTCAGTGAAACTAAGACCATAATAATAAGTTCTACTATTTATTACAGTAGAAGTACCCGTAAAGGCACCGTCAATACTTAAATTAGAATTACTACCATTATCCGGTATAATTAAAAGTGTACCGCCAGTATCCGGAGAACTTGTAAATTCTGTTAAATCATATCCATGTCTTGGAGTAATATTTGATGTACCATTAGAGGTATTAAACCCAACAAGATATCTATCCTGCCAAAATTTCAATATTCCAGTTGTTTGATCGTAATTAATCACTCTACCAAAAGCAGTTGTTCCTGTTGCAATAGTTTGAGAAACAAATGTATTTATAGCAAACTCGGCAGTACTATACCCTGTTCCTACAAGTTTTAAAGCGCCAACAACACTTGCTTTGGGTTTATCAAGAAGTGTAGTTGAATTATATTCAGTTGGATTTTCTACAATACCAACTCTAGCAATTTTATTCCCGGTAACGAAATCTGGATTTTGAGTATCATTTTCGATTCTTGCATAAAGCAAAAGATTAGATGCTCCCATTTCTCGATATATATCATATCCATGCCCACCCTGAGGAGGAATAATAACGTCAAATGTTGGTCTAACTGTTCCAGTAGGAACAGAACCTGCAACTAAGTCTACAGTTCCATATGTATATCCAGAACCTTGATTTGATACCTCTACAGATAAAACTTGTGAGTTTTCATCGATTGTAATAGTACACTCTGCACCAACACCATCTCCTTTAATAGGAACATTTCGATATTGTAAATTTGCTGCTCCAACGCTCAATCCCTTATTCCTTACTGTTACGATTTTAATTGAACCACTAACAGCATTGTCTCTCACAAGAGCATTATCTGAAGATGTTTCCCAGTTATTTGGAACTGGCATAAACTCAGTTGAATCAAATTTAATAATATCTGAAGGACTCAAAGTATAGAGATACTTCCAAATATATCCATCTCCACTTGAACCAGCAACTCTTGGTTCTAAGTCAGTAAATGTGGGTTCATCAAGTGACGGTTTTCCTGTTGGATTATCGGGACTTGTTCCATTTTGAAGACAAATATAAATCCTAAAATCTTTATTCATCACATAGAAAAATGAGGAATAAAGATTTGTTGCACTTGAAACTGCAGCAAGATTGTCAACACTATAATCATGACGATACATATCATATTTCGACCCTGAAGACCAATTTCTTTTTGGTATAACATGCATAATATCTGAAGAAGTAATTCTCTTCATAGCAACCATAGTGTCCCAATAATCATTCTCCTGATTAAAATTATCTCTTGGAGAAGGAGGTCTAGCTTCCCATGTGTCACTAAAATCGGTAGAATTAGTTAATCCCACAAAAGTATAATAAGCATTAGAAGTGCTTAATACACCATTGCGAAAATTTTTCGAGTTCAAAATTCTAATTTGATCTGTAATTATTGCAGACATTTTGCCACAGTTTTTTCTTTATTTAGTTACGTAGTTGTGGTATATCCCACAAATGCTAGAGATCTCTCTCTTACCACAAGTGGGGAGGTAGTAATGCCACTTATTCCTTGTGAGTTATATGGATTATAGGTAGTAGAAATTGCTCTACTCTTAACTACAATTCTACCCCAACTATATGAACCTTGATAATGTGATGTAGTCATTCCAGTGCTTCCAGTCCAATTAGCATCAAAATCAAATCCTACAGGAGGGTTATCAACTCTTGCACGAACTCTTGCTGTTGCTGTTCCAATTCCACCCATATTTCTAGGTTCTTTTACAACTTCTATTACTTCATAAACTCCATCAATATATGAAGTGCTTATACCCAGAACTCCACCAGCACCATCATAACTTGTGATAGAAGTATTTGCTGTTCCAACATTAGAGTTGTAGATAGTAAATGCATCCCCTTGCTCAATTTGAGAAGTGGTTATCGCAAACCCAACATACTTAATATTATCGAAAACTTGATCCTGCGCTGGAATAAAGAGGTCAAACAGTGCAAAAGTTTCTCCTGAAATAGAAGTTGTTGCAAATCCAACAACTGTTCCAGAATCTCCTCTATAACCATCTGGGAAATAAACCTCACATTGTTCAAGTTTAGATGCTTGTGCAGGAGAAATTAGAACTTTAGGTGCTGTTACCGTTGAATATCCAACACCGCCATTAGTTATTGTTATTCCAGTAACAACTCCATTCGTAAGCGTAGCGGCCGCAGATGCTGTCCCACTTGTGCCAATACCTACACCATTTGTACTTGCAATACTTACCGTAGGAACTGTAAGATAACCATGTCCACCATCTGTTATTAATATTGATGAGACGGTTCCTGCAATAGAAACAGTAGCAGTGGCAGTAGAAGGTGATATTTCCCTTTGTGGGTGAATTTTAATTACGTTTTGGGCAAGTTGTCCTTGAACGGTAGTAAATTCATCACTTTGATTGAACAGAGGTCTAGTAGTATTAACACTAAACACTGTATCACCAAGACCAACTGGTTTAATTAAGTATGCATATGGTATAATATTTGGTTCATAGAATGTTCTTGCCTTAGAGATTGGCAATCCATTAATTATCTTATCTTCACTTTGACGACACCAATCAACTGGTCTAACTAAATCAATATCGGCAGAATTTCCTGGTCCAAAATACGGAAGAGTTTCTACTGTATCTGTTGAAACAACATCTGTAACAGTTCTCTTATTCTCATCTAGAATAACATCATTTGAATTAATATTAAGAGTATCTCCTTCTTTTACTGTTTGTATTACCTCAGTTTCAATAACATCAGTTTCACCATTACCTTTATAGAAAAGAATTCTTAAGAAATCACCAACTCTAGGTGCTTCGGTAAATCTAATTCTATTTCCACCAAAGAAGAAATATGATTTTTTAGGGACTTGAAGAATATTATTTAAAAATACCAACAATAACTGATTAGGATCAATTTTTGAATCTTTTGAAGCAATGATAGACAGTCTTTTTCCGTCTCTAAATAGCGGGAAAAGTTTTCTCCTACCATTAATATAAGCGTCAACATTATCAAGTAGTTCAAGTTCACCAACATTCCACCCGTTGAATGTATCATCAAAAGTCTTTTGTACATTAATTTGGAATTCACTAAAGTTTGATAATGTCGGAATTCCTGCCAATCCTCCAGTTTGCACTGTTAAGATATTGTTATCTCCATATGCATAACCACTATTTGTAAAGTTGAAAGAAGATACACTAGAACCATTACTGACTAAAACATCAACTCTAGCTTCCGTTCCTAAACTAACTACTGTATTATCATTAGAAAATATTAAGGGAATATTTCCATATGGTTCTGGATCATCAAATATTATCTGGGGCATTAATTCTTGATCTATATCAAGATCATATCCTGGATTGGTTATAGTAACATTAGGTGAAATATGTCCAGTTCCAATTATGACAGTTGCAAAACCAATATGTTGAATAGATGTAGTTGCTGTACTAACAACAGCACCTGCATCAGCAGAAACAAATGTATGGGTATATTGACCACCAGCACGAACAGCATTTAATGCTGGACCTTGGAATGAGTGGAGATAGTTACCTCCAGAGATAACTGCTCCAGTCGTTGCAGATACGAATGTATGTACGTCAGTATTTGTAGAAGGAATGGTTGTTAATACTTGAAGTGTGATTGTAGTTTCAGTTACTGACGCGATGTTAATTGCAGTATCATAGAATGGATCATTGCCATTAGATCTCGGATATGATTTTTCAGCAGCAGGACCAGTAGCACCACCATATCCACAACTAAATGTCAATGACTCAGTTGCTAATTTAATACTTGTACCAGCAGTTAAATTATGCGTACCAATTTCAAGAACCATCAATCCTGTGCTAGGATCATATGTTGTTCCTGCACCTGGTGTATATGTTACCAGAGGTGAAGCACCAACATTGACAGTAATTGTGTTAGAGGTTACTGCAGTAATATCAAGAGTAGTATTTGCCGCAGGATCAGTTGCGCGAGGATATGTCTTGGTTGCTGTATTGCCATCCATTGCACACTTAAAGGATAGAGAATCAGTTTCAATAGATATACCTCTATCAGCAACTAAATTATGACTACCAATAGTAAGTTCCAAATCTCCTGTTGCTGCAGTATATGTTGCATCTGTAACATTAAAATATGCAAAGGTTGAGAGACCAACAAATGCTTTTACACTTTGATCTACAACATCTTCAAGTCTTATAGGTCTATTCCATGCGTTGGTATCAAGATTTGGTCTAGGGTATGATTTAACTCTAGTATTATTATCACTAGTACAACTAAAGTTTAAACTTTTGTCTTTAATTATAATATAATCACCCTGGGTTAATTCATGACCTACTGGAAGAGTCATAGACATAAATCCAGTTTCTGGATTATAATCCGCACCTAATACATCATAAGTAAGACCTGAAACTACTCCTGGACTAATACTACTAGTAGCAGCACTAACATTAACAATACCATATGGAAGTGTTACACCAATACTTACCTGAGTTCCAGATGGGATATCATAAACCGAAGTTTGAGTTGATGTAAGTTCAATAAAAGTATTACCAATACCATTAAGTATCGTAGCATATTGTGCTCTAAATGTTCCAATACCAATATATGCATTAGTTCCATTATAAACTTCACTTAAAATACCAAATACGCTATTTAAATTATCTATGAAAATCTCTGTTGTACCAGCAGAAACTAGATGATTTGTTTTTGTAATAATTTCATGATATTCTTGAGACCTATATCCACTTCCCGTAAAACCAACGCTAACAGATGTTACCGCCCCTGATGCACTTACAGTAACTGTACCTGCTGCAGAAACAAGAGGTTGGTATCCAAAACCCTCAGTGGAACCAATAGACTGAATAATACCAGCAGCAGGGAAACTACTAATTCCAACATCATAACCAATATCTCTTGCATCACCATTAAATACAGCACTGGTAATACCTGCAGTGTATTCTATCATTCTATAATCTTCTTCAACTGTAATTCCTGGAAGTTGAAATACGCTATTGATTAGTATAATAGCATTTTCATTTGCAATATCTGCAATATCTTGACCATCCGTTGTTTTTAATGGGAACGTATTTTCAAGCGCATTAAATTTATCCGATACGTCTTTGAATACAGTATTTCTTCGATAGGTTTCACTGGTGCCAGTAGAAACCTTTCCTCTCATATAACTTCTTCCATGAAAACTAGAACCTTTAGCAATTCCCTCCCAATCAATTGAGTTAGGGTCTGATGGGTCTGATACCGGGTCAGGACCATAAGGTGGTTCTGCAAAACTAATTGTACTATCAATTATATTGTAGTTGCCAGAAATTTTAGTTATTATATCACCAGCTGCATGGTTGGCAAACTTAGTTCCTAATCTTGCTCTCCTAACTCTTACTTTATTTGAAGTATTGTTAGCACCAACCCCAGAAATTTTCATAATTTCATTATTAATTTGTACAAAGTCTCCACCAAAAAATGAAGTTACTCCAACAAATTCAATAATATCGGTTGTTGAAAGTGCTGTTGCATTTAAAGAACTTGTAATTGCTGTAGAAACAACAGGACTTTGAATAATATTATCAATAGTAACAAGAACTCTTGAATTTTGTTTAGTTGTTAAGAATCTATGTGAAGTTCCACTTCCCACACTTGTAATATTAATTAAATTTGGATTTGCTAACTGCGCGTCTGCTGGACTAGTTGCTAACCCAACAAAAGTATCATCAATTTTAACCATAAAGAGATTTTCAATATCATTAGGGAGAATAGTAGTTAATCCAATTCCAGTGATAAATGTTTCGCCTACACCAATTGCAGAAGATGGGTCATTTACGTCGTTTCTGTAATAACTAACTCTTTCTCCTGAAACGAAGAAATGGTTTGGTAGCTTAATTGTGTTATCAGTTGTGCTAACAATACCAGGATTTCCTCCGTCAAACCAATTTTCAAAAATATCCTGACCTTCATGAGTTAAGTCAAAATCAGTTTTAACCGCATTAAATGTTCCAACATAATCATCTCTATCAGTAGTAATAATACCATTATTAAAATTAGTAATTGTATCAACATCATCTGATGTTTCTGATTTTAACTGTTGAGCAAGAAGATTTACCTCTACATCTATATTTGGAATTGGCGTAAATCGCAACTCAGCACCAAATCCAGTATCATCTATTGCTCCACCAAAAGTACCAAGACCAACATAAGAACCAAGTGTATCTGATGTAGTTCCCAGATTTGAGAACTCTGTTACGTAGATATCACTACTTATACCAACACCATTAATAGTATCAACCACAAATAATTCTACAAACTCATGTCTATTATTAGTTTTATCTGCAATATGTACATAATATTTTGCTGCATGGAATTCTTCAGAATTTGCAATATACCTATAATCATTAATGGTTGTAATTCCAGGGCTTGCTGATGCTGCAATAGTGGTAGATTGACTTTGCATTCTAGCATGGACCATATTAAAATCCGTAGAACCACTAGTAGCAGTTTGTGCTAGTCCAATTTGAATTGTATTGATAACCGCAGTTGTTCCAATACCAACATTTGGTACATACTCTACTTTAAAATTATTACCCTCAATATATGGGTAAAAAGTTCCATATCCTATAGATCCTTCAGTATTTGCCGGTGGATCGGAAACGGCACCGAATTTAGTAGCCAGATGTGCAAATTCTCCAGAAGTTACTATGTTAGTTCCATCATGAACAAAATTAATTTGAACAAATTGAAACTCTTCATTCTGTTCTCCACTATCTGGATTGATTGTGACCATAACCGAAACAGAATTATAAGTGCTTCCAATAGAAACAATAGTAACACCTGTTCCAACAGTATTCAATTCTGTGCTTGATGTGTTTATTATTGCAACATCACTAAAAGAACTACTTCCTATGCCGACAAAATTATCATCGATTTTATAAGAAAGGTATGAAACATTAAAATCATTAAATGCTACTTTGTCTGATATGGGGAAGTATTGAATTAATCCTTCTCCCCTTTCAATTGCAAAATCAAATGACCCCATATCTGAAATCGTCGAATTTATAGCATATTCATTAGTATATCCATAAGTTCCATCATGAATAACATCGAAGATGGAAACTTGCCTTTCTGAAGTAAATCTTTGATCTCTTACAAGAGTGATAAATCTTAAAAATCTTGACTTATCAAGATCAAATCTATCAATATTAACAAATTCTTCACTTCTTGGTCGATGACTAAACAAACTACTAATATCATCTATTGATAAAACTCTATTAGAAACTGCCTGGTCGAATGATGATATAAGTCTACTTTCAAAAATAATTTGTGTAGAAACTAAATCAACATCTCCCAAAGAAATAAAATTTTCTCTAACTAAGTCAAAATCATTAACACAATTAATATCTATAGTTTCTACAATATCTTTTATAAGGTTTACATAACTAGAACCTTGAGTTGGGGAAGTAGATACTTTAAGACCTTTTTCATATGACTCTAACTGATAGTTCGCAAATTTTTTGTATCCAGCAACATGATTCATTGAAGATACAGGATCATTCCATATTTGTAATGGAACAGTAGATTTTAGAGAATATGAGAAGTTCTGATAATAATCGTTATCAGGAATTCTTTGAAGGTCGTTATTTAAAAATCCTGCAATTGCTTTCCAACCTCTATTCTGTTTAATTGTACTGCCGTATTTACCATATTCTTTGAATGGGAATAATACGCTACCAACTGTTCCAATAGACTTTGAGGTTTGACCAGTAATATTTTCATTACCCTCAAATTCATCTATAGAATTAACTTTAAGAATTGAAAATTCTTTATCCCATTCTTCTACAATAGCAGTCTTATTATTACTTCTAATTATCTCATCTTTAATAAATTCATTCTTTTTAATCTTTATATCAAAAATTGGAAAGTCTCTTTGTGGGAGTAATCTTGCAGCTGAATTAATTTTATCGTATGCAATAACAGTTTCAGTATTTTTTAACTGTTCTGCCATACTGAATGAAACAGACCCTGCTCCACCACCAAGATTTGGATCAATTGCAGTAATTGTATATAAATCGTAATTAAATTCTGAACTATTAAACCCTCTAGAGTTTCCAATACCCGGATTAGAACCCTCAATCATTATCTTTTCACCAATAACAAATGGGTAGTAGTCCCCAACAGAATATTCTGTTGCTACTGTTGCTGTAGCAATTTTAGACGTTGAGTCATATACAATACCATTACTAAGTTGACTATTGTCAATAGGAACACCTGCCCCAGAATTTATTGGATAAATTTTCGGAACAACATTATTCATCCCATAAGTATTACGTAATATAGTTACTTCAGCACTAGTGCTGGTATATTCTAAGTCAATATCAGATACTATTTCTTCAGAAACTGCATCAACAACTACTAGTTGTTGTTCTCCAAAATAACCTCTTCCAAAAGAAGAAATTCCAATAAAATCAATTGATGAGAATGGAGTTATTTTTAAAGATTGTGAATAGTAAAATAATGGTCTAATCGTTTGATCATATGGAAAATCATATCCATAATTAGTTATTTCAACATTTTTAACTAACCCAATATCTAAACTTTGCAATTCCAAATCACAATCAACACCATTAATAGAGGTTACTGTTGTAAAACCTGGAAGTGTATTGTAATTGTCCCCAGTGTTTAAAATTTCTAGTTGAGAAATGGGACCATCTGTATGTGTACAGTCTGTAATATATGACAATGATGCATTAGTTGATCCATAAGATACAACTTCTGGTTCACTAGTCAAATTATATGTAAACGTACTGGCGGTAGAAACTTTTACCTTGTGTGAACCAGAATATGAACTAGGTGAAACTTTAATAAAACCTGCACCATTTACGGTTGTGTCAAGATATACATCTTTCTTTGTTTTTGATAGTGGAACACCTTGAGTATACTTTGGAACAAGGTTGTAATACAAATCTTTAGGTGTATTAGAATCTAAAAATAATGTTACAGTAGCATTTGAACCTACTATACCACTTTTTACTACTTTAAATTCACTATCCTGTGGATTTTTTGTCCACGGTTTGGTAAATGTATTTCCAATATAGAAATCTAACTGAAATCCAGGATATTGAGATGAAAAATATTCATATTGCAAAGAAGGATCTGATAAGTCAAACTTAAGTGTACTATATCCTTCAGTATCAATAGTTGGGTTTACTGGACTTAATGTCCCCGCAGTAGTTGCAACACCAACAACAGTTATTGGTTGATCAAGTTTTGAATTATAAAGTGTTTCTGAAAGTTTAAAATTGTTATTATTAATTTTTACTGCAAAATATGGACTGTTATTAGAGTAAGCAGATTCTGACCATTCACTGGTATGAATTAACTTATCACCAGTAGAAAATCCATGGTCTTGAATAGTAATAACTCCAGTTGATGTATTAATGCCAGTCGGTTCAAAAGATTTTGGATTTATTAAAATATTTCTATTAAAATCATCATATTTTACAACTACAGTTTTTCCAACTTTGGGTTGAACATCAAATAATATTCTATGATCAGAACTTAAACCATGAGTAGTTGCAGTTGAAACAATAACTCTATTTTTAATTGCATCTGAAGTAATTTTGGGATACTGTGTTGTAAAACTATGATATGTAAATGTACCACGATTAATAAAATCAACTGGACCAATATCTTTAGTTGTTGCCGCTATACCAGAAAATACTCCTGTCGATCCAATCCCAACTTTAACTGTTGAAATTCCAATAAAATCTTTATCAAACTTAGCGACATAATATGTTCTACCATTAACTAAGTCAGAACCAATACCAGACGTTGTAGTAGAGTCTTCATATTTAATTGAACTACCTCCACCATTATTAATATTATATACTACTGCATCACCAGTTTTTAGGTCATGACCTCTCAAGTATATTGACTTTGGTTTAATATAAATTGATGTACCACCAGCTCCTGGAACTTCAAATGATATCGTACTCCCCGTTCCAGGATTCCCATACCCACCAGATAATCCAACAGATTCTTGTGGGTCAAAATAATACTCTTTATTAGGTTTAAACTTAAAGGATTTATCATGATCAGATTTAAATTCAAATCTCCTTTGGTCTATAGTTGCTGCAACCCCTACCGTATGAACTCCTGAAACAGTATCATCAAACTCTCTAATAATTCTAAGTCTTCCTGATAAGGAGTCTACATGTAGAACTTTAACTCTTTCTTGATGAATCTGAATAACATCATTTTCATTAATACGATCAAAGTTTGAATTTGATACATGCACAAAAGTTACAATTCCCGTGTTTGACACTGGACCTAGAGCATGTGCAGTGGTCCCTAAACCAATTAATGTAAGAGTTGTTGCTGGAACTACTACAGAATAATTACCTTCTAATTTTGATCTAGTTGTAGAAAAATTAGTTAAGGATATTAATTCGCCATTAAAATACCCATGAGCAGTAGATGCTACCCCAACAAATATACCTTTTTTCCCAGACGACAAAATTTCAATAAGAGTTTCACTATGTTCATTCTCAATTTTACTAATTTCTTTACCTTCTACGAAAGAAACTTTAGCAGCAACTCCGTTTCCAGTATTTTCTGTTTGATCGAATACTAATCTATCTCCTACTTTGTAAGAGTTTCCTCCACTCAAAACTTTAATGTTACTGACTTTACCTTTAGAAATATTTTTAATTGTTACTTTTTGATTTAAATCATTTGGTAAATTGATATATGGATATCTAACATCTTTATCAAAGAAATTATATATGGTGGTATTTCTCTTATAATCACTGTTATTCAAATCAAAACCATCTTGATTTGAATTTTTTTCAGTATTAAATTTACTTGGGACTGAGAAATAATTGTCTCCAATTAGATATGGGAAAACTGGTCTTCTATAATCTCTAAAAGGACCACTGTCATCAGAAAGTTCACTTATTGTAGTAAAGTATGCATATGTTCCATTTGGAAATTCTGGTGTTACACAATATCTTCCATTATTTTCATCAAGAACACTATCATCGTCAACTCTATAATACGTATAATCCTCAATAAAATATCCTGCAGGATAATTTGGTGGTCTATTTGATTTTAAAGAGACCTCATTATAATATCCACTCTTCATTCTTACTGCTACACCACCTGAGTTTGCAGAATATCCATAAGGTCCATAGATAGGATTTCCATCATAGGACCATCCAATAATAGGAGAGTGGTTAGGAGAATCAATCTCAACCCTATTAAATGGAAGATCACTTGTTCCATATTTTTTACTACCTTCAGAATCGCTTGGTATTAACTTAGATCTTAAATATCTTGGGGCAAAAAGATGAGAATATTGAATACCAAAGTTTCCAAAACTTGAAAGAGTTAGAATACCATCATCTTTTTCTAATTTGTCTAATACATCTTCAAATAAATTAATTTTCCAAGATTGAAGATTTGCTTTGAATTTTGATTGTGAGAGAGATTCTGAAGATACTGCTCGAATGTTAGTATTGAGACTATTGTATCCTCTACCACCTTCAACTACAATAATTTTTTCAATTCTACCATCACTTCTAATAATTGAAGTTAGCACCGCACCTGTTCCATCACCATCTACGACAATATCTGGAGCAGAGGTAAAATTATTACCTCTATTTAAAACAATTGCTTCTGTTATGCTACCATTATTGATAATGGCGTTAATTTGAGTGCCTTGTCCAATAGAATATGTAATAATTGGGGTTCTTTCAAAATCTTGAATATTAGTTACCCCATACCCAACTCCGCCATTTGAAATATGAATATTATTAATAGAACCTAAGAATTGTGGTTGAAGTTCTGCAACAAATTCAGTACCAATAGCAGTTTGACCAGTTAAAATAACTTGAATTGGAGGATGATTAAAAATATGAGTTCCAATTCCAGTTGTGCTTATATTTACATATTCTTGTCTATCTGCAAATATATTGATAGTATTGCCAACACCTATTTCTGATAGGGTAAAACTGTCTTTATCCAATACTGTAGCAATATAGTCAGTATTTAATGAAAGACCTGCTAGTTGAGTATCTGTTCCACTAGCAACTCCCATATATTGGATTCTATCACCATTAGTATATCCATGATTAATACTATTGACACTATTTGTTGCTGTATTAATGCCTGTATGTTGACAGATTACTTTTTTATTTGAATATCCTTCTCCAGGTTCAATAATATTAATAGAATCTATTTGTCTTTTTTTAGTTAATGCTGTAAGGCTGTGGACTCCATTTCCGTATACCGTAAGTGATACGGTGTTTATTCCAGAAACAGCATCATTTCTGGTATTATACAATTTTAGATTATTAAGATCTTTTTTACCATCAACATCAAAAATTCCTATTGCATTGCCCATTTTTTCATGTTGTTGACATGCGTAGTACAGAGTTGAGGGCGCTGTATCATCAACTGTGATACTGATACTACGATTTGAGGCAGCTGCAAAACCACTTGCATATGCACTATATGTAACGTTTACTCCATCAAGAGTGTAAGTTACACCAGTCTCATATCTGTCATTACCGCCATAGGAACCTTCTACTGTGCTAAAGTATATGGCATGGGATGCAGATGATGCATTGTTTTGATTGAATATGTAAGTTTCACCGTGAATAAACTGTAAGTTAGGTGATTCTGATGTTGTATCATAATCGCCACCAATGATATAATATCCGTTTCCAGATCCTTGACCGAAGTAAGGATGACTTGATGTTTTATTAGCAACAGTTACTGAGTAAGTTATAGTTCTATCAATTAAACCGACAAAGTAAGTAGTATTTGTAGTTAAACCAGTAATTCCTAACTGGTCACTAGTTTGATAAACAACTTCTTCGTAATCTCTAAATTTATGATAAGTTGAAAAACCAATACTATTAATTGGATCTAGTTGAATAAATTTACTATCAAAATTAGCAGCATTATCTGTTGACTTCACGTTTACTAAAACTGAAGCACCACTACCATTACCACCAACTATTTTAATAGTCGGAGTACCTTCATAATCAAATCCTCTATTTACGATTTTAACTTTACTTAGAGAACCTGTGACACCGAGAAAACCACTAGCGTTCTTACCCCTTCCATTGTCTTCAATAACTAAATTGGGGGGATTAATAATATTAAATTGATTATCCGAAGAATTTACATCAATACTTTTGATTTCTCCATAATAGATATTATTTTTTGACTTATAGTTTAAAATTTCTACGCCATTTAACAAAATCCCAGTCATTCCAGGAAGAGTTTTTACTTTTTCTGAAGAACTTTCTAATGGTAAAGGAATTTCTCTCAATAATTTTTGATCTAGAAGATTTTTTTCATGAAACTCATGAAGTCTGACTTTATTATTTTTTACAGTGTTTTGTGCAAAAGTAACATATTTTTCAAAGAAAATATTTTCTTTACTTAATGCAAATTTTACAGTAAATTCATTAATTCTTTCAACATAGTAAATCCCTTCATTAAATAATTTACTTCCCTCGACCTCTTGTGTTACATAGTTAAAATTTTCATCAATAACTTTTTCTTCGGTTATTTCTGGATAATAATAAACTTTATCACCTGTTCTTAACTTATGCTCAGAATCAAATGTAACTTCAGTTCCTTCAAATGTTCCATTAATTTTTAAATCTATATCTGATATTGAAATTGCTTCTGAAGGTATTGAAGAAGATGCAATTAGTAAATCATTATTGTCATTTACATACACATTCTGGATATTTGATTGATAATCTACAATTTGTGGAAATGATGGGGATATGCCTTTTAAAATATTTTTTTTAAGTGTGTATATTCCTGTTACACTGAGTGTTTCATTAGTTCTAATATTTAAAGATTTTTCATTGATAACAGATAGAACTACTCCATCTACAGATTGTCCACTATTGTCGATTACTTGAATAGTATCATCTTTAAAAATATAATGATTATTGTTTAAATTTACGCGATATACCTTGTCTGCCGCATCGATACTGCTTAAAGAACCGATAGTAAATATTTTTTTATTATTATAAATCCAATCATTAAATTTAAAACCACTACCTTCAAAACCAAGAGTTTTAATTCTTGATGTACTACCTTTAATGTTATAAAGGGATTTGCTTGGGCTATTTACCGTTGAAATAATCGAAGATACATCGCATTGTACTGTTTTTCCGTTTATTGTCGCATATGCAAAAGTATCTCTATCTGTTATATTCTCTTCTTCTTCAATTTGTTTATAAATGTATCCAGCGTCTCTAAATTGATTAATCGTTTTGGATCCATAGTATAGTGTTCCTGATGAACCATCACTATACTTAAACGAAATATGTCCCGTATTTGCAAAACCAACTGTTGATTCTACATCTAGGTAAGATGCCCCAATAGATACTGGATTTACGAGTTTTGTTTTAGGAGTTACTTTAAAATCTCCATAAATCGCACCATCAAATGTAATATCTTTATTGTATCCAGCATCAATATCTAATCTATGATATACTTTAGAATCTTTTCCTAGAACTTTTTCTGAATAAGAAATAGGTGCATAAGATTTTGATGGATAATCTTGAAAAAGAGTAATATTTTGAATATCATCAAACTCACTTTCATTTGTAGTTGGATCTACAATAATACTTTCTACTTGATTAAATTGTGCATCAGAAGGTCTAAAAAGTAAATCTGCGGGATTTACTAATTCTACCTTTACACCATATAATGCTTTAAATAAAATTTTAAATGACTCTTCTGTTCCTTTTGAAGCGTAAAAACTTCTTACTTGCTTTAAAAAAGTATTTTGATTTACTTCAGAATAAAATTCTCTATCATCAAAACCAGTTGCAATTTCTTTTTTAGTCTTATTTAAAAATTCTGCCAGAAACAATACACTAAGATTTAAAACTTGAGCACCATTTGCATGAGTTTCTGCATTTGTTGATTCAAATAAAACTTCATCTGGAGAATTATTTTTAGAAAGTTCGCAAATTCCACTAAATCCCCTAATACAACCAGTAAAGGATCTGTCAGTTTTTCCTTTATATGTAATAATTTCATTATCAATTTTTAACAAACCATAAGAATCTGGAAATCCTGATGTGTCAATTACTTCAATTGTGCTATCTATGGTATTGATAGATTTTGAAATAGTATTGGAATATACCCTATTAGTAAAAGAATCAATTTTTAAATATCTATCAATGTTATTAATAAGATCAATTGGACCACCCTGATATTCCTGTCCTTTATAATACTCTTTTAAAAATTCAGTTATCAGAGGAAAATCAGACCTAACATAGTCAGGAACTTGACTTTTAACAATTGTGGAAAGTTGAACTCTTTTTGCTGTCATTTTAATTTAAGTATTAGTAACCGCTGCTGTAACCGCCGCCAGACGAACTTGACGATGAGGAAGAAGATGAAGAAGATGAAGAAGAAGATGAAGAAGATGATGAAGAGGAGGAGGAAGACGAAGACGTTGATGATGTAGAGGTTGTTGCAGGCGTCGTTGTAGGCGTCGTTGATGTGTTTGTTGATGAAGAAGCGCCCGTATTGTAAACGCTTGTTCCAGACGCATTAACTGCCCTTGCTCGTGCTTCTGAGAGAGGAGTTGATCCTGCTCTTCCACCAGACCTGACCAAATTACCATTAGCATAACTAGAGGACGATATATACGTAGAAGCAGAAGAATCAACTCCAGAAGAAATATCATCAACTACCATGTCAAAAACACTATTTCCAATGTCTAATTGTAAATATAAATCTTGCAATCCAATTACGTCATTAGATTTTGGTGTTGCAGAAATTTCAATAATAGGTTGACCATCACGTATTTTTCCTGAAATTATATTTACAGGATTCAAAGTTACAATTCCATTTACATAATCGACTGTACCAACATTTCTTTTTATAATCGTAGGATTTTGGGATGTTAATGTTGGTACAGTAAAGAAGAATAAATCTCCAGTTTGATTATTTAAGTTTGGTACATCGCCCAGATATAGAGTTTCTTGAATTCCACTAACAGTAAAACCTGATGATTTTATGTTGTATCCTTCAAGACTTTTTATATGAAATTGATTGCCAAACCCAATTGAGTATTCTGCAAAAGTGTTTAAAACAACTCTTAAATCTCTTCGTATACTAATAGTAGTTATATTAGATGTAATTGCCTGATTACTGTCGTCAATAATTCTTTGAAATTTGGAATATTTAAATCTTGCCCCATATTGATTTAATTCTGTAGATTCGCCATATTTTTGTATATTATTTTGTATAATAGAAGAAATTCGTTGAGAGGAAGGTGTTAAATTTGAGTTATAATAAACTTTTGAGTCAACTTCAACATACAAATACTTAAGATCAAGAATTTCTGTAAGAATTCCTGCTACAGCGTATCTTTTAAGTTCTTTTTTAATATTTTCTTTAATTAAATTTGGTAAAAAATCTCCAAATTTTGGTTTTATACTAATAAAAACTTTTCCATACTGTGGAGGAATTAATTCTTCCCCACCAAAAACTGAAATTGACTCAGTTTCGGTATAAATTTTTGATGGAATTAAAGTTTCATAATCTGAACTCGTAACTGCTCTATTTTGAGCAGCGAATGACCTTGGAGCAAATTTTTTGATAGATTCTACACTTTCAATGTTTTCTCCACCAGAAGAAGAAACACCGGTTGTTAATAATGAAACACCATCAGTTATATTATATTCAATAGCATTTCTTTGATAGGTGATTCTTCCGTTAAAAGTAAAATTGGAAACTCCATTACCACTATCACCGTTAGATCTGATATAATTTACTTCAATTTGATTACCATCTTGCAATTTTTGAGCAAAAATACCATCACCAAACAAAATTTCATATCTTTCATCTTCTACTTCTTGTAAAAAATACGATTTTGTGTATTTGTCAGCACCAAATAAGTTATCTTGTCTGGCATAACGTGTAGATGCAGTTGCAGTTTCACTATCTTTGACAAAAATATTCATCAAATCCACATCAATACCAGAATTTGGTAAAATAAACTTCTGATTATAGTTTCTGGAATTGTAAACGAATGATTGTGATATTAGTGGACCTTCATAAATTGGAATATTACTGAAAATTGCAATTCCATTAGAAACAGAAACTGTAATATCATCAATAATTGAAAAAATAAAAGAACTATTACCAAAATTTCCTGATGATGTTGCGACTGGACCACGCCTAAGCGTTAACGATACTGGCGAAGGGGTAACATTAGTAACATTTACGAAGAAACTAATAGTTGCTCTAGCAGATTTTCTTGATTTTGGTAAATATCCAATATTCCTTGCGATAGAAACTACATTTTCTCTCAATGTAGCACTATCAAGGAAGACTTCATTCGCTACCATGTTAGCGTTATATGAAGTAATGTATGTGTTATAAGCTAAAACGTCAAGTATAGACGATAGGTTAGAACCCTCAAAGTCATAATCCGTAAAATTGGAGTTTGCCTGAAGATAATCTTTGAGTGATTGTTTAACCTGATCGAAATCTAGGTTAGAAAAATTTGTTAATGACATTTTTACCTAGTTGCTTGCAAAATAAAACTTATCTGTTGGGGATCAATGTCTACTCCAACTATACTATAAGAAATTTCAACATCATAACCATTACCTTCAAAGTCAGGAACAACAATCACATCGAGAAGAAGGATTCTTGGTTCATATGTTTCTAATGAATATTTAATTTGGTCTTTAATTACTACTGCAGAAGTTTCATCCAATAGTTCAAAAAGAGACGCATTAATGTCTGTTCCAAAATCTGGATCAAACACTTTCTCACCAGGGACGGTAAAGATAATATTCCTCACAGAACGTGCAATTGCATTCTCATTTTTAAGGGCAATTAAGTCACTACTCAGGGGATTAACCTGAAATGTCATACTAATATCCTTAAATCCCCTACTAACCCTCTCTAAAGGCACTATAATACAGCAATTATGAGTTATTTATTAGGGAAGTTTGTAATTATGTCCAACGTTCATGAACTTCTTGGAGTTTTTGCTCCAATACACGCTGTTCTCTCACTTTCTTTAGATGTTTTTCACTTTCTACCTCTGTAATTAAGGTCATTCCATCCTGAATGAATGAATTTCCTTTATCTACAGAACCGTCAAGATGTTGTGGATGACTCATAATACGTTTTTTACTTATTTATTCTTGATCTAATGGTGCATCTTTAAATTTTATACTAAAACTACCAACATCATCATCATCATTTGCCCGTTCTTTTGCAGTCTTCCAGAAGTATTCATCCTCACGTCCCATACCAAGTCTGTCATTTCCATTCTCAACTTGATAATATTGAGTTGATACTTTGAAATCTGGCATTTTTGGATCAACCGGAGTTAAACTATTGTCGTAAATACGTAATCTATTGTTTGGATACAGTGCATATTGTCCATTTTCAAGTTCAATTAGATTATGTGACTTGTGTTCTGCAGGATTCTCACTAGTTGCATAGTCAACGTAGTCAGGATCATGATGATAATTATCAATAGTGCAAATATATGTTCCTTTTACATTGCCATGGTCGCGAGTATAACACTCAAAGTCCATACTTCCAATAAATTTCTTATCTACTGATACAACCCCGTAATCCATACAATTCCAAAATTGTAGGTTAGGTAGACTCATGTCAGGATTAGGCGTCTCAGGGTCGCTCACAAACGCGCTGATGGGCAATTTATCATACATTGCTGCATACTCTGGTAGATAAGTTTCAAAATAAAATGCACGACCCGGTATAGATTTAACTGTTACCCAAACACCTTTTACAAATTCACCCCATCCACTTTGATGATCAGTAAGATATTCTTTACGTACCCATACTTCCATGGAAGGAAGATTTGCAATTAGACATGCCATAATTATCAAGTTATATTTCTTTATCTATGCACAAAAAAAGGACCCGTAGGTCCCCTTCTATATTATCTTTTGCCTTGACCACGATAACGCTTCTTAGCACTATTACGACTCGTAGCACTTATTAAAGTGTTCTGAGAATTACCTTGACGAGTCTTTTTCGGTTTAGCTGGAATGTAATTTCCATCTTTCATCATTGCCATAATTAAAATCTCCTTTGACTAGCATTTTTATTTCCCATGACCATCATACCCGAGACGAGCAGAACGGTCAAGAGTATTACATACAGAAAACTTAGCATCAAATAATACGAGTCTTCTCGTGACCTACACGAATACGAGGGTCGCACCAGATTTCAAACCCTTTCTCCTTCGCATCCAAACAGAAACTTACATCCTCTCCACACATATCTTGCACACTCCCAGATTCAAATACTTGCATCTTCGGTGCAAACCATGGATACTCTAAATTCTCAAAGAC
>Ga0181410_1000178_pt1 | contig 27469 bp, 26 predicted proteins | sample 33SPOviralmetaG_FD_130112 | JGI IMG/M metagenome (GOLD analysis project Ga0181410, IMG submission 130112) | Marine viral communities from the oligotrophic San Pedro Time Series (SPOT) site, San Pedro Channel, CA, USA - 33 SPOT_SRF_2012-06-20 | ecosystem: Environmental > Aquatic > Marine > Strait...
GCACGGTTATATCTGGAAGCCACCTGAATCACTCGGTGTGCCCACGCAGCAGGTGTGGTCTGGTTGCACCGCTCGGTGAACACCGGCTGCATTGTTGCCACCGACACCACACACAGGGCGCTGTAGTCCCCGCCGACACCGCCAGAGATATCCACGCCGACCACGTAGCGATCCTCGGGGTGCGGTGCTTCGATCTCGCGGCCTTTGCGGGTGCCGTGCAGGGCGAAGTCCATCACCTGCACACCCTGAAGCACCTCCTCGCCGTAGTAGCCACCCTGACGGCCAAGGAAGGCGTCGTCCATGTTGGCGGGGTATTCGCGGCGGAACTTGTGCTCGCCTATCGTGAGCACCTTCCGTCGTCTCCAGTGCAACTGATTTCGCGTGAGGCCGTACTGCTCCTGAAGCTGTTTTTCCCCGTCGTTGAGCACGAAGTCGTCTGGTATCATTGCGTCAGAATCGCGATAGCTGGGGTGTTCCCACCAGTACAGCGTAATGATTTTCCAGCCGTTGTCCGGTGCCCCGGCGATGATCTGGCTGAAGTGGTCACCGGGCACGTTGGCGGTTGACTCCAACATGAGCAGACCCTCGCCTACAGCAGCGTCTGCCTGTGCGATTGTCTCTGCGAGATCAGGGGCGTAGGCCGCCTCGGACACCACACAGGCCACAGGGCCGAAGCTCCGCAGACCTGTCTTGGACCGGCTGGTGAAGCTTTTGATACAGGCGCCGGTGTCACCGTAGACAATCCGGTTGCGGGCCTTGGTCTTGATAGGTCGCTGTAGCAGACGGGGTAGGTCGTCCAGCCACCGCTTGTTGTCGTCCAGCAGAGCAGACGCACTGTCTTCCCGCATGGACAGCAGGGCGAACATCGCTTCGTTCGGCGTGGTGTAGCAGAGGTGGTGGAGCACCATCTTTGCCCCAGTGGTCGCCGCCACCTGCCTCGCCTTGAACACGGCGATCCGGTTGTAGCCCGCCTCTATTGCCTTAAATATCTTGGTCTGCATGGGCAGGGGGTCGAACGGTATGAGCTTTTTGCTCTCCTTGTCCTGCACCCGGTGCAGCTTGGCAAAGGTCTGGACCGGCCCTATGAGCTTCGCCACCTTGGCGTGCAGCTTGACGGGAACCGTGCCGGGGATGAAGACGGTCAACCCAGCAGCCTCAACGCAGCAGCCTCAAGCTCGGCAACACTGGCGTCACCCTGCTCTGGCTTGTCAGCGGACACCCGTTTCTTGTGCAGGCTGGCGAGGTGGTCCAGCGCGAGCCGGAACAGCCCCGGGGACAGGTGAGACTTTTCACCCGCCAGCAACACCCCTTCGTGCTCCTTCACAATCCACCAGAACAGGGCCTCAACGTCCTGCTTTTTTAGGGCTGCTCGGAGCCTCGCCTCACGCACTTTGACGTACTTCGTAGGCACTTTGACCTCCTATTGTCAATATAGCCCCTTATCGCGAGGTTTTACACCCCTTCCTGTGGGTGAGTCTACCCCCCGTGAACAGCACATTCTCTATAGTACTATACGTCAGTGTGCTGCTCACACTTTATTAGGCGTTGCCCCTTGCCTTTGGGAAGAAAAACACGTTTATCTCGACACAGAATATCATCCCACCCTTTGTGAGTGACATTTTTGTAGGACGGGTTACATGCAATACAGCACAACAAGGAGTTGCTATGGCTCAGAAGAAGAACATCTCGATCCGGTTCAGCGCCAGAGCGTTGGAGATCGCACAGGAGCACGCAGACGCTTCAGGCTTGACACGGAGCGCCTACATCAATGAACTGGTGCTCCAGTCAAGCGGCCCTGTGTTGTCCCGTGAGGATAGGCTGGGTCTGCTGACAGACCTGCTGGCGGAAGGCCGCAAGCTTGAGCACCAAGGGGTGCCTGCCAGTGCTTGCGATATGAGAGTCACCGACCGCTACTCGCAGCGGTTTGACCCCCACTTGGCTCACCTGATGAGCGAGTTGAACGACGTGCACCGGATCGCAAAGACGTTTGCCCAGCTTCACTACGGCTACGACGTGAGCGCAGACGTGGTGACCTCCTACTTCACCCTGCTTTGTGGTCGGCTTGAAAAGCAGCGGGCACCGTCCCTCTACCTCAAGGGGCACGTGTCGAACCGCGACCTTGGGCTTCCTCTGACGACACCAGACGCAGACCTCGGTTAGAGTCTGAACGCCACAACAAAGGCGACCCCCGCCAGCCGAACAACTGCGGGGGTCAAAGGAACCTTCAATATGCACTACGAATCTATCGCACAACAACTGCTTCCGCCAGTACCAAACGGCCACAAACTGGGGGTCAGGTCACTGCCCGGACACCGGAGGGTGCAGCACTTTGTGGCCGGTGGTTTCTTCAAGGCTGACGCGCCGAAGCAGGACTTCAAGAACCTCGCCAAGACTGCTCTGCTGTCTCTGGATATCGACGGCTGTGACTGCCCTGCTGTTCAGGTTGCCCTCGGCTTTGAAGACGTGAGCACAGACGAAGACCGCAAGGCCGTCAAGCAGGCCCTCTACGCGATGGAGGAGGAGGAGGTCCATGAGTGCTTCGACAACGTGGGCTTCGTCCAGTGGGCGCTCAAGCTGTGTGTCGAAGACGGTCTGCCGGATAACCCGAATCGCGTGTTGTTCTCCGGTCACGGCTACCAGCTTATCTGGTGGCTCACGGACAACATGGGGTGGTCAGACTCGGACTGGAACCAAAAGCGGCTCAAGAACGTCCTGAGCAACTATATCAAGGTGGCCCAGCCTGTTCATGTTGACGCTGGGGCGAAGGATATTGGCACCCGGATCATGCCCATCCCGGGCTTCAGCCACCGCAACGCCGACAAAATGGTCTGTATTGTTGGCGACCGCCACGACGAACCGCACGACCTGTCCGACTGGTTTGCTGCATTGGAAGCCAAATACCCTTCCGCACGTAAGGCGGGCAAGCGTCGTCGGCAGGCACCTCGACAGAAGGGTCAGCCCTCTACCGGCCAGTGGAGCAGCACCCTGTGGCTCAAGGGTCAGCACCCAGAGCTTCCAGAGGGTGACCGAGACACCTGTCCGCTGTGCGGTGGGTCTGGCTACAAGCGTATGGACGAACGGACCTACGCCTGCTTTTCCTGCAACACGCACTTCAAGGTGCCGGTGCTTCCCTCGCCACCCCCTGCTGTGGTCAACGGTGTCCGAAAGATAGACCTCGACGCGAACGGGCGTATGATTCTTCCACCAGAGCGCCCCAACTACGTGGTGCTCAAGACAGCAACAGCCTCGGGCAAGACCCACTTCATGGCAGAGATAGCGAGGAAGCACGACAAAGGCTGGGCGCCTCACAAGAAAGTGCTGGCGATCTCACCGTTCAAGTCACTGGCACAGCAGCAGGCGGGTCGCTTCAACATTCAGTGGGCCTCCTCAGGCTCGGACAACAGCCTTCGGCAGTCTTCCTGTGCAATGACAATGGCCGCGCTGGAGAGCAAAGCCAACGTCTATAAGACCGACCAGTGCGAGCACCTGTGCGTCATGTTTGATGAGTCAGAGACAGTCTTGTCGCAGCTTGGCTCTATGTTGACCAACGGCAAAGACCGTGACGCCTACAACTCCGCGCTGCGGATCTGCCTCCGAGCAGCGCGGGTGGTTCTCGCAGACCAGAACGCCGGTCCAGCGACCGCGCAGTTTATCGCTCACCTGAACGCCGCCAGAGCGAGCAACGGCCTGCCCGCCCGTGACTTTGAGTGGTGGGTCAGTGACCACTACCGGCACACCTTCCTTGAGATTCAGCCTGTGCTGCGGACGAACCGCCGTGGTGAGGAGGTAGTCCAGCAGAGCAGCACCTCGGTCCACGAAGACCTGATCATGAGCCAGATTGATGCAGAACTGAAGGTCGCAGTCTATCGCTGGGGGCACAGCAAGTGTATCGCCCAAGCCGCTGTGATCCGGGCGGCCCACCCTGCCTTGGACGTTCGTGTGGTGGTGGGCACCAAAAGCAAGGACAGCGAGAACGACCTGTCACAGGCTGCGCTCACGGCCGACGTGCTGATCTACAACAACGCGATGAGCACCGGTGTTTCGATCGACGCCCTTGACCACTACGACCACGTGCACGTGCTGTGTGAGAACCACAACTCGCTGTCCGGTGACCACGTTGAGCAGGCGTGCCACCGTGTTCGCAACCCGAAAAGCCGTGAGATCTTCATCAGCGGTGCAGACCGAGCTATTGTCAATGACTGGCGCTGTGACCCCCAGCAGGTGCTTGACAGGAAGCTGGCCGAGCTTGACCGCGAAGACGCCACTTGCCAGCGAATCATGAGGGACAAGACCTTCACGCTGCGGGGTGACTACCACGTGAGTGCCGACGCCCAGCGGTTGACGTGGCTTCAGGCTGTGGTGGTGGCCTCGGAGCACCGGCGCGGGAAGGGCTGGCCGCTGGAATACCTCCGCAGCAGGCACACCTTCAAGACGTTCACCGCTGCCACCCACGCTGATGATATCGCCGGTGCAGTCAAGGCTGCTGTAGAGCAGGTCAAGCTCGCGGACGCACAGGCTGTGGCACTGTCCACGCCGTTGAGCGACACCGCCCTCGACCGGGTGACCAAAAGCGGGGCAGACACGGATCAGGAAGCAGACGAAGCACAGGCCGCCCGTATGTGTAAGCGGTACGGTGACGCCTACGCTGCGGTCAACGGCGAAGAAAAGACCCGGTTGGTGCTTGAGCACAAGAAAGGTCTGTACAAGCAGGTGGCGGTCTTCGCCCAGTACCGCTGCTGGGGTGACTTGGCCCACGCTCACGCCAGCCTGCGCAACCTCAAGAAGTCTATGAAGCACCGCACGGCGATGACTTCCGAGATCCCCGTCAACAAGGCCGTGCTGTTCTACGCGCTTATGCTTGAACTGGAGGCTCTCAGGGTGTCTGGGGCAACCGAGATCCAGATCAGCAGGGCGCAGGCCCTTGTCGTCTGCACGGCGCTCCAGAGACGGGCCAGAACCGCCGGACTTCCCATGCGCCGTGGGTGGCAGGCCAACCCCGTCCAGCAGTTGGGTGCTTGGCTCAAGCTGGCCGGTCTGTCTTGGGATGCTCGGCAGGTAGGCCCGAGAGGGGCACGGACACGGGAATACTGGCTGACAGACGCTTGCGTTACACGTATGGAACGCCTTAGTGAAAAAAGATTCAACGACGTAAACACCGTGACAGTCGACAAGTACGCAGCAGGTGAGGCCGAGTGGCGGTAGAAAAGTACTTGACCGGATTACACTACTGGCCTACATATAAAGGGCGGGAGGGAACAAACCCCTCCGCACAAACAAAGAGCCGAACAAATGTCCAACAGCTACTTCCACAACGGCGTTCTCAAGCACGCAGGCCACCGCGAGCAGATCACCGACCACCTCATGAACAGCTACCCCCGGTGGGTTTCGACCTCCGAACTGACCGACCTCACGAAGTCCATGAACACGCAGGCCCGTCTTCATCAGGTCCGCGAGATGTACGCGAGCCAGTTGAAGTGCCAGCACCGTCTGATGGAGGCTTACTACCGCCTCTGCCCCACCAGCGTCAAGAAGGGCTTCAACAAGGACCGGAAGCGTATGATGGTGCCCTGCCTCGGTCTGAACGCCGCCGACAAGGATCTCATCAAAGACTTCGCGAAGCTGATCATGGACTGCCGCGAGCAGGGCTTCAACAAGGATGAGATGCTGATGGTGCTCGACGCTGCCCGCTCTGGTGTTCAGCAGGTCGTTGACCTCAACGCAGTGCCGGACGACGGCGCAGACTGGTTCGCTACCCTTTCCTCTGAACTGGAGCAGTGCTGATGACCGTGACTACCGCGATATACGGCATTGTACTTGCTGTATGCTGTATTATGCCCTCAGTTATCCTCATGGTCTTTGACCGCCCTGACACCAAGACGATGCGCGAAGCCCGGGTGCTCATCACGGTGCTCCAGAAGTACGCGGAGGACAATGAGTCTATGAAAGCCCACCTTGAAGCCCGTGTTGCAGACCTTGACCGGCAGGTGGTCGAACTGTCAAACACCGCTCGGCGCCTTCGCGAAGCAGCCTTTGCTGCCAAGTTCGACTGACCGGGATATATAGACAGGGTGAGTGAGGTACTGATTCATCAGGCGGGGAGCCTCACTTATATGCAGACACAGCCCTCATCGGATAGTCCGGTGGGGGCTTCCTGCTTTAGAACCGCTCAATATCCCAGATACGCTCAAGGGTGAGCTTTTCGTAGCCGCCTCGCCGTGGCTTGTAGAGAAACTGCTTCCGGGTGCGTCCGGTGCTGATCCCAAGGTGCACCCAACCGCCCTCATACACAATGCACTGGTCGAAGGGCAGACGAAGGTGGTCCACCTGTCGAGCGATGTGCCAAGTGGTGAAGTCACCCCGGTAGCTTTTCACGTCCGCAGCACAGCCCCTCATGTGAGCACTGGTCTTGCTTCCGCCGACCTTGGTGTTGACCGCCAGCGACCGGAAGCCAGACGTGACCCTGATTGGCCCCAGAGCCTCTCTCAGCGGGTCAAGAATGTACTTACACACCAGACGTAGGTTGGTCCGGTCGCTTGTCGCAGGCACGTTCAGGAGGCCCGTGCTGGTAGTGGTCAACTCGGCCCACGTGAAGTACTTCCCGGGCTTCCCGTCTTCCCGGGGTGGGTCGAGGATCCACGTGGTTGCGCTCATAGGTCGTTCACCAGTGGCACCTGTGCTTCCTTGTCCGCAAGCTCGTCTGCGATATCCGCAGCCAAAGCCAGCAGGTCCGCGATCAGGATCCGCTTTTCAGTTGCGGTAAAGCCCCCAGCCGAAAACCTCACCGCCTTGGCGACCAGTCTGGTGATCCGTCTTACTTCCCTCACGTGTACCTCCTTGGTGTTTTTCTTGACGGTGCCCGTTTGCCCGCCCGCTTGCGGAACAGCGCCTCCTGCGTCTGCTTCTTCGACGGTCGGGTCGTTGGGGTCTTCTTCTTGCTGACCACCTTGGTCGGTCGGCAGTACTGGGCCTTGTTGGTCTTGGCCCCGCACGCCTTGCCTGTTCGCTTGTCCACCCACTTCTCCTTCGCCCACCTGCGCAGGCTTTTGCCCTTCTTGGTCTTGCGGACCTGCCCCTTGCTTTTGCGGCACTTGGCCACAGCCTGACTGGCGCGAGCCGAAGGCCAGACCTTGTACTGGCTTTTGACTTTCTTGGTGCAGGCGTCGTCAGGCATAGGTCACTTCGCGATCTTTGAGACTGGCTTTTTGGACCAGAGACGGCAAGCATGGAACCGAGCCTTGTTCGGCGGTCCGGGGTTGGAGCAGTTGTGGCGATCCCTGAACGCCTTCCGGCGCTTTACGTTGTCGCGCTTGATCTCGGCCTTGGCGTCACCGAACCGGACGGTGTAGGGTTTGCCCTTGTGCGTGCCGGTGGCGACGAACTTTTTCACGCCGTAGCTCGGCTCTCCTTTCTTGATTCGTCTGACCTTGGGCACTACTTTGCCCTTCCGTTGACGATGCCGGGGCTTGTGACCTCCGTCTTGATCTCGGTGCACAGGGTGATGATCTTGTCGTGCTGCGCCTCACGCTTTGCGTCAGTGGCGTCCCACCGGGCCTGCATGTCGTCGATTTGCTGTAGGTGGCGGTTCACGGTGGCCTCGGCCAAAGGCATGATTTTCGTAGCCATAAAGCGGTACCACCCGTAGCCTATCAAGACGCAGATCAGCAGCCCTGCCCCCGGTCCAGCGAGGTAGGGGGCGAGTGTTTCGAGGCTCATCGGTTCCCCCCTTCGACGTAAGACTTGAGGTTGTCCAGAACGGCGCGAGCGATGGGCCGTGAGTAGGCCACAAGGGGCGAGGTGCTGCTGGAGGGGTCGTAGGCCCCAAGCAGTTCGTCTATGTGCTCCTCTGGAACCACGACCCGGACACAGACCCCCGTCGTCGAGAACGGTCCATCGGCGTCCTCTGACTCCACGGTCACACGGATAGTCTCAGAAGGTGTAGTGTAAATCTTCATTGTCTACCTCAAACGTATGATCTGGTAGTCCATCTTGACGGCAAAGGTTTCTCCCGCCGTGATAGTCCCAGAGGTGGTGGCTGTGGTGACGGCGACGAACAGGCTCAGGTTGGTGGTGGCCGCAAGCTCGACGGTCGAGGTGCTGTCCGTGTAGCTGTTTGCTGGCATCTGACCTGATGTTTCACCGTAGGCCAGAATGACCGGGAGCTTCCTCGCGGAGCGTATGATCTGACCGTAGGTGAAGTCGTTCCCCGAGCCAGAGACGGTGGACAGGAAGCCGCTTCCGCTGTCGAGCTTGACGATTCCGGGCTTCCGTGAACCGCTGACCGTCCGCAGCGTGACACCGTAGCCGTCGAAGTCTCCAGTCGTGGTCGCGGTCGGGTCAATGCAAAGCCCTACAGCGAACCTCAGATCCGCGTTGGCCGGGACCGTGGTGTCGTAGAGGCTGAACCGCACGTTCATGATGAAGCTGTCGGCGGTCGTCATCGTCGTGCCCGCGCTGTCCACCAAAAGCTGGCTACTACGGGGGTATTCAGCGCCTGTCCCTGTGAAACTGAACTTCGCGTTCCCAGTTCCCAAAACGTCCATAGTGAACGTGCTAACTCCAGTACCGGCGTCGTGGGCCACCTCGTAGCCCATCACGTCTGGCTCCAGTTTGGTGAAGCCGGTGCTGGGGTTGATGTTGATGTAGTCCAGCGGCAGAATGTTGACCCCGGTTCCGCCGCCGCCGCCAGACGAAGCCCCGCCTGACGCACCTGTGGTGGGGTCAAAGCACGGTGTGACTGGCATTGCTCACTCCATCCACGTGAGGATCGTGGAAGCGAAGTTGGGGGTGCCTGCGTTGACCTTGGCGAAGACGTAAAAGTTGGCGTCACCCTTCGCGACAGGCTGCTCAACCGGCAGGTCGATCTTGAAGGTGGCGGTGCCCACCGACGCCGTGGTCAGGCCGAAGACCAGATCCGCCTGTGTGTCAGGAATGATAACGATGTCACCGGCGGCGTCCGCACAGATACGGATTGTCACGTTCGCGCTGCCTGCTGCGTTGGTCAACTGGACCACAAGCCCGCCGAGAATCCCGTACCACTTGGAAGCAGCAGCCAAGATCCGTGGCTGTGCCGCTGTGAGGTCGTGAACATGCACGTCGGCAGTGGCAAAGGCTGTGCCCAGCACTGGGGGTGACCCCGGTACAACCTCGCTCCGGTGTATGAAGTGATTGATTCGTGTAGCCAAAACCCACCTTCCTTAGTTCATTCTGGGGTTAACGGTGTCCGTGCTCGAAGTAGCTCTCTCGCCTGTGTGGCTCGCGCTTCCTCTGGTCTACTGTAGTCTATCCCGGTCGGGTTGAAGAACAGATTTAGTGCTTCCTGTTGACCTGTTTCGTCAACGAACCGCTCGGCGTTGACCCTTTTGATACCGCCTATACCGGCTTGGTTGCCGTAGGCTGTGTCCCCGGTGTAGGTGGCCACCACGGTGGGGAAGAACCGTCGAAGGTCCGCTGGGTCTATCGCCCGGACAATACCAAGGTTCCTTTTACCCACCGGCCCCATCTCTATTCCTTCGTAGATGGGCAGACCCGCAGGGTTGCGCTCTGTGGGTGCTGTGCGCCCTCGGAAGACGTAGGGCATACCCTCGGGCCTCTCAGCCCAGTATTTAGGCATTTGGGGGTGTGCACGCTCTGGAGGAGGCTGCACCGTCTTCACGTCGTAGAACCGTCTGAAGTCTTCATAGGCGCCGTCCAAGCCAGTAGGGTCTTGGTTGACGGCGTAGAGCGCAGCGGCCCAGAAGATCTTTTCGTCGCTCACGTCACGGGCCTGACCCGCAGTGGGGTAGGGGTCTGCCCCCTCAAAGGCTTCAAAGGAGTCAAGCACAGGGCCAATCGCAGCGTCCACCACGGTGTAGACGAAGGGCAGACCGGCCAGAATACCCACCTCGCTCATCGCAGTGTAGGGGTCTTTGGCGGCAACCGCTTTGCGTGCTGCTCTCATACCGGCCACAAGGTTGTCGGCGTGTCTCGCCGCGATAACGGTGCGGCCTATCACGGCACTGCCCGGAACCGGCTGATACAGGTTGGTGCCGGGGATCCGCAGGTTCAGCAGAGCAGCGTCACCCTCAAGACCAAGGGGGTCTTGGTTCTTCCTGTTGATATCCAGTGCGCGCATATATTTGCCCATCGCACGGGGGTTTTTGAGCGCCAGCAGTGCCATCTCGGACGTGATTTTGTAGCTACCTGCGGCACCCTGAAAGATCTGCGGCAAAACACCCGCCCTCAGTAGCTCAGGCACTTCGTCGTAGTCAAAAAGTGACTTTCTTGCAGCTTCGCCTGCCGCCCTCACGGTGTCGCCCATCGCCAGACGGGCCTCAAACACGCCGGTGCGGAAGGACCGCTCCATTGCCTCTGCTGTGCGGATCCAAAAGGTCTTGGTCACCGGGTTGAGGGTGTCGAGCAGCTTGTCCCCCCGGGTGCCCAGCCTGCGCTTCAGGTCAGACAGCATATCCGTCAAGGCAAGGCTCACCCGCTCTGACTCCACGGCTGTGTAGCCAAGGCCCTCCTGCTCCGCGAGCTTGGCGAGGTCGCTGGGGGTGTAGTAGACCCCGTCAACAGTGGTCAGACCCCCGCCGGTAGTGTTGCGCCGCCCGAGAGCGTTCTTGGCGTACCGCACTGTGTCGGAGGCGACGTTTGCCAGACCTTTGGCTGCGGTTGCGATCCCCACCTGTGACGCGGCGACGAAGGGCGCCTCCAGCCCCTTGTAGGCAAGGAAGGGAATGTTTGGAATAGCGTAGCCGTACTTGGCCGCCTGTCTGATCCCCATTTGACCCTGCTGGGCCAAGTAAGACGCCGCCTGTGTGAAAAGCTCAAGCAACCCCGGCCGGTGCTGGGGCGCAACATAGTTCAGCACCTCAAGAAACTCGCCCCCACCGTCTGCAATCACCTTTTCAAACTCTGTGTCAACACCGGACAGCAGTCTGGTGGTGCCGAGCGGGCGTTCTACAGGGAATATCAAGCCCAACTGGCGAGATTCTTCCGCCACCTTGGCCTGAACCGCTGGGTCGAAGATCAAGGTCGTGAGGTCTGCCGAGTTGTCGCTCATCATTTTCTGAATGTACGGTGTCAGGTTCATCTTCCGCGACAGTTCTCGGGTGATAATCCCTCGCGCCGCAGCGTCACGCACAGGGCCTTCCAACATCGCCGCCAGCAGGTGCTTGAGGGCGTCGTCGCTGAACGGCACGGTTCTACCGGCCCACCGGATCGCTGGCAGTTCTTGTGCCGCCCTCGCGATAGCGTTGATACTGGCAACCGTGGGGTAAAGGTCCAGCTTGTCCGCGAAGCCTGCGTCGTCAAGCACGTCGGCAAGCACCCTTCGGTTGAGCTTCGGGTTGAACATTGTACTGAACACCTGTTCCCACATTTGCCTCGGAGCGATACCCGAAACCCTGCCCGCACGCGCAGCCAGCATTTCGACCGCGACAGCGGCAGACTCACCTGCGTCAAGCCTCGCCTTGAGCGCCTGACCCTTCGGTGAAAACGTGCCCCTTTCTTTGAGGGCGGCCTTGAGCACCGTGTTCACGTCTCGGATCTGCTCCTCCAACATGCCGACCAGCTTACGTGTCCGGCCTCGCCCAGCCCTCCGAATCGCGTTCGCCATGTCCACGCTGAACTTGGTGGTGTCGTCCAGCTTCCCGCCGAACAGGGCCAACATGTTGCGGGTGAACGGGGTGTTGAGCAGCTTGAAGTCGAGCAGGCTGCTGATCCCCTTGATAGACCGGTCAAGGTAGATCTGCATCGCACCCACGTCCATTGTGTTGCGGGCCAGACCCCCTGCATTCTTGACGACCCAAGTCTCCTTCAGTGCCTCAACCAGCCGCTTTTTGGTGCTGGGCTCAAGGTCTGCAAAGACCCTCACGTTGACCGGGATCTCGGACCTGAGCACTTCCGGCAACGTCTGCTTGATTTCATTCATTGGCTTGGTGCGGAAGTTGCCCACCACGTCTGCTTTCTTGGCGTCAGGCACCGTCTTGGCGACCTGCTGTAGTGCCAGCACAATCTGCTTGTCCAGACGGGCAATCTCACGCGCGTCTGTGAGCGCCTCAAGCCGAGCAGCCTGCTGCGCCAGCGCACTTCGTAGCGCCGGTGACAGTTGCTCCGTGTACCGGGCAACCACTCGGCCCACAAAAGCAGCTTTGCTGGACTGGTCGCGGGCTATCTGGCTGCGGACGAAGGCGTTCGCCCCCTCCTTCAGCCGGTTGGCGATGGACCGGGGCGCGGCGATATCCTCGGTTATCATCACGAAGTCGTCCGGCACACCGAGCTTTAGGCCACGCTGAATGTTTTCCAGTTGCTCGGCAGACACGCCCGAGATCCGCACACCGGGCTGGCCTTCGGCGGCAGGTCTGCTCAAGCCCTTTACCACGTCCTCAAAGGCGTCACCCCAGTTGCTCACCGTGGGCCTCAAGGCGGCGACGGCCTTGGCCGCAAGTTCAGGCTCTACCCCAGCAGCTTTGAGCACACGCTCGGTGACCTTCCTTATGATCAGCGGGTCGGTCTTGCCCTGCGAGGCACGGTACACTGCTCGGGTGTAGTCGCCTGTGACCTCTGCTGCCTGCACAGCAGCCGCCCGAGCACGCTGGAAGGGTGCAGACACCTTGGCGGCGTCAAGGAGGGTGTCAGACACCCCAACCTCCCGCATAGTGGTGCGTGCTGCGGCCTCGCCTACTGCTTTCACGTCCTGAACCAAAGACCTGACAGCTTTCGGGGCGGCGGCTGCTGCTGCCCCCGCTGTGCCTGTGACCACCGGCTTGACGCCACGGTAGACAAAGCCCGGTCCAATAGGAAGTGAAGCCTCACCGGCCAGACCAACGTAGTAGGCTGCGTCAGGGTCGCCCCACACAGCGTCGTAGTAGCCGGACAGCAGGGGTAGATCCCGGTATTCGTCGCCTATAGTGCGGCCTGCGGAGATATTGCGTGCCAGACGGACTGTTTCAGCCTGCGCGAAGCCCGCCGGGTCTTCCAAGAACGACGGCACCTCAACGTCCGAAGCTGTGCGTCTGCCCTCGGGGTCAACGTCGTAGGCGGTGCGGGGCTGTGCCACACGGGCCTGACCGGGCAGTGGGATCGCCAGACCTTGCAGGTACGGGTGGGTGAAGGCCGAAGGCACACGAAGGGCTGACCGCAAAGACGCCAGCTTGTAGCCGGGGTCAGTCGTGTCCACGTCGGGGGCGTTGAGCAGCACCTGCTCGGCCTGACGGTTCTTGTCCATGTACGTGCGGAGGCTGGCGAGGTAGCCTTCGTCGCTTTCCGTCAACGCCTTGAACGCTTCCGAGCGAAGCTGTTCGGCCTGCTCTGCTGCCTCGGCGGGCACTTCGTAGGTGAGTGGGCCTCTGATGATCTCACCCAGCGCGTTGCCGAACAGACCAAGGGTGCTGCGTGCTGCTGCTGTGACCGGTCCCTCAAACACACCGAAGCCCGGTTCGACTGTCTGTAGCGCGCCGAAGCCTTCCTCCGGTGCCCTTCCCGCGAGCGCAGCCTGCTGTGCCTGCTGCTCCGTCATGATCTGCTGCTGGGCAAAAGCCTCAGTAAACTCCTCGCCCGGGGTCGGTGCACGCAGGCGGTCTGGGTCGTCTCGCTCCTTGGTGGGGTCGGCGTAGAGCCGGGTGCCGTCCGTCTGAACCGAGATCCGTGACGGGCGGAAAAAGGGCACAATCCCGCCTGTCTGGGGTGACACAAGCCCCGGGCCACCAGCCTGAAAGACCTGTCCGTAAGACCGCTCGACCGTGGGTCGGATCGCAACCTCAAGACGTTCCCGTTCAGCAGCACGGGCTTCTTCGCTCTGATCAGCACCGGGGCTGACCCGCTCCAACTCGGCGTCCACCCTGCGCTGGACTTCCTGCTCAATCCGGTCACGGACAACAGGTCGCTGCTCCTCAAACGGGGGCACCGGATCCGGTCGGGCGACAACAGGAAGCTCAGGCTGCTCAGACGCAACCGGTTGCGCGGGTGCCTCTGGCGCCGGGAACAGCGTCCGCAGTGCCGTCTGAATCTCTTCGTCCGTCATGGAGTCAGGGAATCTGATAGTCTGGTCGCCAACTCGGATATCAGGCATCTACGGCTCCAGTCGTCCGGTCGCGACGTTGTAGGTTCTTACCGGCTGCTGCGGCGGCTGCTGCTGGCGCGGGGGAAGCGGCTGACCCCCAGACAAGACTCTCTGGATACTGTCGAACGCACGTGACCCGGGGAGCGCGTCGTCAAGCCGGTTGCCGTCTTCGTAGATCTCAAACCCACCCTCGGCGGGTAGCGCCCTGTACTGGTAGCGGTCGTTGGACGGGTCAGTCACAAGCGGTGGGGCTTCGGGCGCCTGCACCTTGGCCGCAACCACCTGTGGCTTCCTCGCGGCCAGTTCAGCAGCAGCAAAGGGTGAGCGGTCTGCCAGCCCCTTGAGGGTTTCGTCGTCCAGCCCCTCAAACACCGCACGCTGTGCCGCCGTCAACTGTGGCCCACGGCTCTGGTTCGCCGGGATACCCGGTGACGGTGACTGCCCTGTCTGGGCTGCTCGCTGAAGGTAGTCCGGTGACCGTTCGTTGCGCTCAAGGATAGCCTCGGTGGGATCCACAGCAGGCATGTTCTGGGTCTGTGAGCCGGGTGCTGTGACTTCCTGTGCGACCACAGGGGGCAGTGGTGCTTCGATCTCGGAAGGGGCGCTGACGCCTACCTCCATGCCCTCTACCAGACGACGCCGCTGCTCCTCGGTGCGCATCGTTGCAGCCCGAAGGGTAGGTGCGTCGATGAAGACCTTCAGGTACGGGTTGCGTGAGTAGCCCTGAATCTCAAGGGGTGAGGCGTTGCGCACCCGGTCGCGCATTTGTGGACCGTAGGCGGAAGCCAGCACCGGGATATCAGCCTCGCGGAAGCCAAGGTTCGACAGCAACTCGGCGCGGGTGTCTTCCTCCAGTGAGGGGTTGACCAGTACCTCAAAGCCTTGATTCATCGCCCGGTTGATAGCTTCCCGCTCCATACCGCTCACGCGCAGACGGGTGTAAAGGTCGCGTGCTGCCTTCGGTGCCTGTGCCAGTTGCTCACGGGCGCCAGACACGGCCGCAACCTGTTCGTCTTCCATACGCTGGGTCAGTTCTTCCGCCTCCTCCAGCTTCCGCTGGGCCTCACGGGCAGACACCTGCAACTGCTCACGCTGTTCGGTCGCCGCCCTGATCTGGGCCATCTCACGCTCGGCGTCGTCCGGTGTTTCTACGTTCTGGTTCAGCCCCCGGTTGTAGGCGTGGGCGAAGGCCAGTGCGTCGTCCAGTTCTTGACCGGAAAGTACCTTTTTCAACTGCCTGCGGGCCTCGCCCATGCTCAAAGTGCGGTCACCGTTGGCGAACCGCTGTGCCACGTAGTCTCTGGCAAGGGTCTGGGCCTCATTGTCGGGCGTCAACATCACCACGTAGCCCTGCGGGACCACAAAACGCTCTGGGTCTTCCTCAAACAGCCTGCGGGAAGCCTCAAGACCCGACTCATAGAGCCTGTCACCTTCGACAAGGTGCTTGTAGTACCACTCCTGCTGCTGGGCGATGTAAGGGGCGTCAAAATCATAGCCCCGTGCCGTCCAGTACCGCTTCATGACCTCATCTTGCCGTGTCACACCCGCCGGACGGGCGATTTCTTCGGCCTGACTGCGCAAAACAGAGATTCTGGCTTTTGAGTCAAGAAAAGACTGCTCAAAGAACCGGCGCTGGTCGTTGCGGTAGGCTCCGGTGGCCTTGGCTCGGTCGTAGATCCGTGCAGCGTCCGCCAGACGTGCGGCGTCACCCCCGAAGTCTTCCAGTGTGGCCGCGCCGTCGTTGTCCACGGCGCTCATGTATTCTTCAAGGAGGGCGTCACCCTCGGCACCACGCCGGTCGATCTCTGCCTGACCGCGATCCTGACCGAACACACCTGCTCGGCCAGCCTGCCCCAGTGCCGTGATAGCCTGCTGAAGCGCCCGCTCTTCTTTTTGCAGGGTGCTCATTGCCTCGCCGCCGCCTACCTCGGCGGGGTCACCCGACGCTACCTGCGAAACCTGTGTGCGGATCGCAGCCGCACCGGAGGCGTCCGAGGCGTCGATCAGCCCCAAGACCGTCTCTTTCTGACTCGGGTTGAGCGAAGGAACAAGCCCTTTAAGCTCATCTATCGCTACGCTCACAGGCTTGGCAAGGGCTTCCGCCACAGTTCTTTTCTGCGCGTCAGTCAACTGCCCGCCAGCCAGAGCAGCGGCACGCCCCTGTTCGGTGGACAGGTCTGCCTGTCGTGCACGGTTGCGGTTGAAGTCAACCAGCAGGGTCTTGAGTGTCGCGGTGTCCTGCGGGGCGACAGCAAGCTGCTGCTCAAGCAGACGAAGGTTCTGCTGCTCCTGTGCGATCAGCCCGTCGATGTACCGGCGCTCGTCCTCTATCCCGGTGATATCCCGCGAGATCTGGCTGTACATCGCAGGGTAAGCCAGACTGGCCATGTAGGTGTTGAGGTAGTCGTTCAAGCGTGGCACGTCAGCCCCCTGTGGTTGCGGAGGAGGAGTTTTGGACTTTGTCGATGAGGGCCTGTAGCCAAGCGTCACCTTCGCCCCCGAAGGCGTTCGGGTCAATCTTACCGGCGGCGCTCATCATACCAAGCTCACCCGCCTGCGACAGCACGTTGCCTACGGTGTCGCCAATAGCGGCGCGGGTCGCGGCCTTGGTCTGCATCTGCTGACCCCGAAGGGCCTGCATACGGGCCTGCTGTGAGGCCGCAGCCGCTTCGTCTGCCTGCATACGGAGGGTGTTTTCCTGCTGCAAAAGCTCCTGTTGCCCCCGCTGTGTGGCCTGTTCACGCAGGAAGATATCACGACCGGACAGCGGACGGCCAGACGACGCCTGCTGCTGAAGGGTCTGCTGCTGCTGCTCACGAAGCAGCCCGCCCCGCTGGCCAAGCAGGGTCTGGTCGAGCTTGCCTGCCTGTTCTTCGGTGAGGCCCAACTGCCCACGCTCGCGAAGGCGTTGCAGATCCTTCAGTTCGTCTTTTTCCTCGCGTGACAGCTTTGTCGCCCGAGCGGCGCTGATCTGACCGGCACCTTTGGCGAGGGCGCCAGCCGCTCCGAGCGCGAGGAATGTTGCTGTTCCAATAGGCACTGTGCCCCCTAAAGGTAGTGTGTCTCGACCGCCACTGACCAGTTTATGATAGCAGCCCGGTCCACGGTGGAGTAGGCGCAAAGCCCAATAGTGAACTGACCCACAGGGCGGGCGAAGGTTTCACTGCCGCCAGACCCGTCTATGATCTTGGTGCCCGACACTTGAGCGTAGCCTCGCCCGGTGGTGTAGGGGATAGGCGCCCCAATGGGGTTGGTGCCAAAGGCCGCAGAGGGCTGGTTGGACGCCTGCTGGGTGTTGCTGGACAGCACAAACCCCGGCTGCACGTCACCGGCGAGGTCGTAGGGCGCGATCCAGATCTGCCTGTCCGCAATCGCTACCTGACCCCCAGCAGTAGAGCAGTCTGGCCCTACCTCGACCTCATAGCTGTAGTGGTACAGCACGAAGGCGGGTGATCTCAAGCTCAAGGTGAAGGCCGTGTTGGGGATCCGGTGCCACGCTGTTGAGCCTTGCGCACCCTGCCCCGTCAGGTACTTCGTGGCGAACGTGAGCCGTGCGATGGAGCCACCGGACCACTGACCGCCCTGATGCCCGCTCACGCCGTGCTGTAGGCCAGAGAACGGGTCGTTGATGGGGGGCTGAATGTGTCTGGTGTCAATCCACTGAGCAGTCTCAACGTCACCGGCTGCGATAGCCCCGTGCAGGTACACCCGCAGGGCCTCATTGTTGCCCTCAAGGTTTGCCGCTGTGAGAACGGTGCCTGCGGAAAAGCTATTCGGTGGTGAGAAACTCATGATTCAGCCAAGCCTCTGTAGAATGAAGCCGAGGCGCCCGTCTGTGTGCTCCAACTGTACGTCAGTGCCGTTCTGCCCCGGAATCGCCGTCTGGTGGACAAGGTAGTTGGTGGTGCCGTTGTGGTAGGGGTGCATAGGGCCTTTGGCGACAAGCCTGAAGCCGTAGACGGTGCCTACTGTCCCGGCCATGCTGGCGTCGTAGTAGTAGCTTCCTGACACCGAGCGCCACCCCGGCTGCACAGCGGTTTCGTTGCCGATCGCCACCCTGTCCGTCGCGCTGCGGTGGCTGATGAAGCAGGGCACCACAGACGTGGCTGCGGTAGCCTGAAGCGGATCCCCGGTCACACCACCTGTGATAGAGGTTCTAAAGTCACCTTGAAAGGGCACTTCAGTGAAGTTGCTCAAAGACGCGGAGGTGATATCCCACTGAAGGTAGATGACCCAGCACGACCCCCACGTGCAGGTGTCAAGCCCTACACCGCCCCCAGACTTCGGAAGAACGTACTTTGCCGAGGGTGTGTCTGCGGTCGTCCACGGAGTGCCGGTGAACTTTGGCTTGACGTTGAGGTTCCAGTACACCCGCAGCACGTCGTCTGCGGTGATGTTGACCAGACCTATACCGAACGGGCCAAGCTGGCTGGCCGCGCCCGCTGCGTTCCCTATCACGTAGGGGCTGGCCGGTGCCGAGGTCTGGCCGTTGAGGGTGACCGAGGTGGTGTGCTTCAGGCTGACCTCGCCTATCTCCTTGTCCGTTGCCACTGGCGCGAGGAAGCCCCGCTGGCTGGTCCGCTTGAACTGGGGCAGGTCGATAGCGGCGTCACGGGTGTTGAAGGCGTTGAGGTCCGTCTGCGTGAAGTCCGTGAACCTGCTGTTCAGGTCTGCTGCGGCGATAGTGTCGCCGTCTTTGACTGGGGCGCGGTTGATCCTACTCATTAGCGGAATCTCCCTGTGGCGAAGTACCTGTTGCTGTAGCAGTGGGCCTGCGGCAGATCCTTCGGCGTGGTGTCGTTAAGCGGTTCGTCTGGCCCTACCGAGGTGACCCGCAACTGGAAGTTCAGCGTGAGGTCACCGGGCGGGAAGGTTCCGTTGCCGAAGATTCTGAATGATTCGTGGTACGCCGGACCACGGTGCTCGACCACAAGCACGCTGTTGCACAGGATCCGCAGACCGAGAAACTTCGGCAGCTTAGGGAAGGCGAGGTTGGTGGTGTCCGCAAACAGCCCATACACGTAGGCGTTGCCGGACCACTCGGCGTACAGGTTGCCGCCCTTGAAGCCGGTGAGGGTGACACCCCCGGATCCGTAGTCCACGTCGAACCAGCCACCCACGTCCTTCGGCGGGGTCACGGACAGCCAGCCGTTGGTCGGGGTGTTTGCTGTCACGCTCCGAAGCTGCTGCTCGCCGTTGGTCGAGGGGTGTCTTGCGGAGTGGTACACCCGGTGGATTGCAAACTGCTTGACGTAGGATTCGGTCACAAAGTCTGCGTCAAACTGCTCACGGTCCAGTGTGGTGATGGACGATTGCTGTGCCCGTAGCTCGTCGTTGACGGAAGCAGGCTCGACAGTGCCTCCGGCAAGGGCTTGACGTTTGGTCCATTTTTTAGACAAGACCGCTCCTCTGTGTCGAGATTTTGCTCATTTTCTCCCCAGAAGTCGGGTATCTCGTGCCTTTTCGTGTGAGCAGCACAATGACGTTTAGTACTATAGAGAATGTGCTGCTCACCTAAGCCCTCTTGCCCATGGCAACACGGGTGCCTTTCGTCGAATATTCCAGTTCGTAACCCACCATTATCAAATCGTCTTGTGTCACCCACTCAAAGCAGAACCAAGAACAGGACTGCTGGTGCAGGGAAAACCGCAGGGGGACCAGACGGTGGTCCTGATACGTGTTGCCTGAATCAAGAACCACCTTGTCAAACACCGGAAGGTCTTTCTGGTCAGGGGGCTGTGCCCTGTAGGTGCGCTCGGTCACTACCTTGAGGCTGAAGTCCTTGTAGTGCCGCAGGGTGATCAGCGGCTCACCCGTGGTCAACATCCACAGAGTGACGTAGCTCACCTGTTTCTTGACCTGTGCGTCACCGAAGTCGAACCACGCGCTGCGGTAGGCGGACGTAGGCGGTGAGCCGTAGACCAGCTTTTGCGTGCTTCCGTCGTAGATATAGCCCATGCTCCGGTGACCCGAGATCACGAACAGACCCCGGTGGACCTCTGGCCCGGGGCTTCCGTTGCTTTCTGTGCCGGTGTTGTGCCCGAAGACTATAGTGCCGTCGTGCCGTGTTGCGACAGCCCCGACAGGGAAGCCAAGGCGCTCGGTCCACGGTGACAACTGGGTGCGGGCAAGCCGGTCTATATGGAGCACAAGCCCGTGGTTTGGTCTGTCACTGCCGTCGTAGGGCACGTACAGGTGGTATTCGCGGTGCTCGGCGCTGTAGCAGGCGACGGCCTTGTTGAAGCAGTCCAGCGTTATCCGCTCAATAATCTGGTCCTGTGCCGGGGTGAGCGGGATAATATCGTTGACTGCGCCGCCCTGTAGCCCCCCTGTGATGGCATACACCCCGTCCAGCGCAAGGAACACCACCCCAAGCCCGGGAATCGCCTTGACGGTGTGCGGAGAGCGGCAGGTGATACCGTTGCTGATCGTGCCCACCTGAAAGCCGTTCACGAAGTCACCCGTCACCACATCAATCGCGTTCTCGCGGAAGACCACCAGTGTGGTGTAGTTGCTATAGAGGCCGGTGATATCCCCGCCTTCAGACGACAGGGGAATGAAGTTGCTGGCGTCGAACTGCTCTATCAAACCGGGTGCACTGTAGAACAGCGTGGTTCCTTCGGTGATCCCTCCGTCGAGAAAAAAGCAGCCCTTGAACAGCGCACTGAACCGGGCCTTTGGCGCGGGAAGTGTTCCTGTAGGTATCGCCGGTGCCACCGACCCGAGGTTGGCCGTCCGAACAGCGTCGAAGAATACGTTGTCTACGTTGTTGCGGATAAGGTCTATGAAGTACAACCGGGTGTCACCCGCAGCGGTGTAGTCGTCGCTGAAGTTGGTCGTCCGGTACAGCTTGCGGGCCACCGTGCCCTCTGGGCCGAGCGGAACATCCAGTGCGATTGCGTGGCGGAAGCCGTCGGCGTCTGGGCCAAGGATCCAAGACGCTGTGGACAGGGGTGACTTCGGCCCCTCGCTACCCGTGGTGCTGATAAAGGCGACGGACCAGCCGAACAGGGCCTCCTTGTCTGGGTCGCTTGTGCCGTTCTTGGCGAAGCCCAGACCCCAGCGTGCTCCGTCCGTGATTGCTCTGCTGTCCGAGGGCGTCCACAAAGTGGTGCGGCCACCACCCGGAGGTGCGGGGGTGATCAGCGGCGAGTCGTCTGGGAAGGGCACGTTCTGGTGTGGCTCAACAGGTGCCGGTGGCCCGTCGAAGCCAAAGTCGCGGATTGTGTTGGTCGCCATCGCAGCAGCACTGGTCTGCGGAGCACCCTGCCCGAGTGGCCAAGGCTGAATCAGAACAGGGCGGTCCACCCCGTTGGTCACCACAGTGCCGTGCGGCGTGTCTGTGTACCAAGAAGCGGCTTCTGTGGGCGTAGGAATGTGTCGGCCCGTTGCCAGCGTCAGGAGGGTCGTGGGGGCACCTGACGCCTCATACAGCAGGTACAGCGATCCGTCGGCCTCAAACATCGTGTGCTGGCGTGCACCACCCGACAAGCCCTGCGCCACGTGAAGCGAGTAGACCGGCCCCATGTTGATACTGGAAGACATCGCGCTGTCGAACGGGCGCCAGTCAGAGCGGTTCGGGAAGTACTTTTCGTAGCCCAGACGGGTGCTCCAGCCCCCGGTCTTTTTGTCCGAGATCAGGTTCTCTGCCCGCCCAGCGTTTTCAGGCACCTGCGGCAGACGGGTTTCTACGCCACCTGCAACTGGGACTTCATAGGTTTCCTGATTCATAGTGGGCCTTCTAAGGGGTAAACGTCAGTTTTCCGAAGGGATTTGTCATGTACCGGAAGCCCGCCGAAGGCGTGCCTTTGATGATCCGCCTCGGTACTTCGCCAAGGTACTTGGCCTCCATACCCCGGATAAGCAGCGTCTTTTTCCGCTCATATACGGAAGACAAGGCCGCGTTGTCCACCTTCAGGGTCAACTGCTCCAGCGCAGCGTAGGCAATCACCTGCGCGTAGGCGGCTGGGATCAGCGGGCTGTCTTGGTCTTCCTGCATACGGCGCGGTGCCGTCAACACCCGGACAGTGAGGTCTTGGTCTGCGCCGGGGTGGGGGTAGAGGTTTATCGCCCGGTAGGCGGCGGACTGGTTCCACTGATAGCGGACAGCCTCAGACTGAAAAGCCTGCCCTTCGAGGTGCGACAGGGCCAGATTTGGCTTCAGAGTCATGGAGCCAGTAGGCGGCACGGTGTCGGTGTTGATCGCTGGGCCAGAGCCTTGATTGTCGTTGGCGTTGCGGATCCGAACCGGGGCAAGAATGTTGGCCTCTGGGCAGGTGAAGTAGTACCTGCGGTACAGCCCTGTCTGGCTGTTGAGCGTCTCGGGGGTGAACTGAAGGGTCTGGCTGTCCGTGAGCACGAAGGTGGCGACCTTGCTGAAGCTCGACTCAAAGCCAGCAGACACGTTGCCCCTGTACAGGCTGTGGTTCTGGCTGCGAGGCCCCATCACGTTGACCATGTAGACGTTGACCGTGCGTGCACCCTGCGAAGACCCAGCCACCGTGACAACCCCTCTCGGTGAAGTAGGCGCCGGAATGTTGCGGCTCTCGGAGGGCAGGTACGCCTCTATTGTGCCGAGCAGGTCGGGGTCAAGCTCTACGTCGTCACGCTCAAACTTCGACAGGAAAAGTGACTTTCTTGGGATCCCAATGCTGGGGTCGGCCACGTTCATCACGTTGGTGGAGTCAGCGGGCAGGTAGATCTCACGCCACTTGAACACGCAGTCGTAGGCACCTGTGGTGCCGTCAAAGTCGCGGTCAAGAATCGCCTGTGAGGCGTTGTTCATGTACCGGACTTCGTAGGTCTGGGCTTCGGTGGTCGTGGTCGCGGGGACAAACACCTCGCTCAGTTCAAAAATAGAACCGGGCAGCACGGTGTCTGTGGAAAAGGGGTAGGGCGCGGTTGCCACGGAGGAGCCGTTGACCAGACCCACGTTGACCTTGGTCACGTCCGTGTAGGTCTTGAGGGTGCGCTCTTTTTGGGCAAAGGACCAGTGACGGTCTGTGAGGAGCCGGGTCTGCGAGTCGTTTAGCAGGGCGACAAGCTGCTCACGGTAGGTGTCGTTGACAGGATCGTAGTCCAGCAGGTTGCCGCAAAAGTCAAGGAGGGCGTGAAGGTTCATTGCTGGGAATCCCTTGTCTGGAAGAAGCCCCCTCCAGACACCACACCGACAAGGAGCGAAACGGCGTGGGCTGAAAGGGGCAGTGCGGCGGCGCTGATCAGAAGTTCTTGTAGACCATCACGTCGCAGAAGTTGCCAGCAGCAGCCTCAAGCGAGATACCGCAGGGCGGTGCGAGGTCGCCTGCTGCAATAGCGACGGCCTGACCGGGCGAGGTGGCGTCAACCACCAGCGGTACAGCCGCGCCAGCCACGGCGTTGGCTACCGAAGCGCCCTCGACGTAGCCCTGAATGACGACCTCGACCTGAGCGCCAGACGCGACGGTGGACAGTGCGACACCCACAACAAGGCCGTTGCCGGTGGCGTTGCCGCCCGCCTCGACGACGAACAGCGTCCGGTCCGCACCGGTCTTGCTGGCGTCAACCTGCACCCAGTCGCCCTTGGTGATAGCACCGTTGGCGAGGAAGGTTTCGGTCTGACGCCGGTTGCTGGTGTCGCCTTCCTGACCTGCGTCAAGAAACTGAATGAGAGTAGAGGTTGCCATTTTCTATGCCTCCGCGTTGAGGAAGACGCCGTGTGAGGCGAGGTGACCGGTGCAAATCTGCATCCGGTTGAAGACCGAGGCGACCGAGGTGGCCGTACCGGGCACGTCCTGCATATCACCGATAGTCATGTAGCCTTCGGTGTCAGCGTACAGGCTCATCTGGTCGTGCGTGATCGCGTAGCCAGACACAGTCTGCCCAGCAGCGTTGGCGAAGCCGAGGTTCGGGTCAACGTGGATAGTCGCACCGCGCCACATGCCCGCGAAGGAGCGGTCAAGGCCGTCACGGTCGCCGGTGCTCACGTAGCGGACAGCGGACTGCTGGAGCGCCATGAAAGCGGCGAACATGTTGGGCGACATGAGCAACATTCCGGGGCGGTCACCGGAAGGGTTGTAGATCTGTGCCTGAATCATGAGGGTGTCAAGGTGCTCAAGCGACAGGGTGCCCGCCGAGTTGAACACCTGATTCTGCCAGTTCTGCGCAGCAAAGGTGCCCTTGGACAGCCCACCGACCGTGTTGGTCTGCGCGCCGAAGGCGCCTGCCTCAAACCACCCGTTGGTGTTGGCTGCGGTCGTCGCGGTGCCCATACCGTTGAGGGTCTGAAGGGTGGTCAGCACAGGGGAGTCACCGCGAATGATCTGCCGCGAGACTTCCTTCTTGAGCGACAGGAAGGTGTTCTTGACCTTGCTCTCCAAGATGTTAACAACGGCGAGATCGCCCTTGTTAGCTACCTTTTCGACCTGTGACAGAACAATGGGCTGGACGAAGTTGGAGTATTCGTACAGCGCGGTGTGGAACGGATCCTTGACCGCGAGGCTCACCGGCTCGAAGCCGTTGCGGAGCAGGCTGATGCTGCTGTGGTCACCGAAGACCAGCGGGATCTCGACGCGAGCACCGCCACTGACCTTGATGATCGACCCCCCGGCGTCCAGCGCGGCAAGCAGGGGGTGGGCGATGTAGGAGTTGTCAACCAGCTTGTCGCGAAGTAGCTGAAGCGTGGTTGAAAGAATGGACTGTGTAACAGGCACAGTGCCCTCCGGTACGGAGTTTTGTTAGATTGGAACGTGTTTCTGGGCGTGTTCCGTACCGGAGTGCCATCGCGTGGCCCGAATCCAATAAGGGTGTTCGGGCCTGTACTATTTATTTAGCCGCTTTTCCCCGGCTGTGTCAAGATTTGCGGTGCATAGACTCGGCCAGCCGGTAGATATCTGCCGCGCTCATGCTCTTGAGATCCTTAGCGGCGGGCGTCACCACCCCCGACACCCGGCGAGGTGCCTTGGTGCCCTTCATCGCAGCTTCCTTCTGAGCACGGCGACGGGCAGACCGGCTCTGGCTTTCCTGCTGTGTCTTTTGGCGGCTGCGGCGACCCTGCACAGCGTAGTAGGCTGTCTCAAGGTCAAGGTTGCTGTTGGCCTCAAGCGCGGACTGCACTTCGTCGCGAAGACCCTGATCAGACTTGAAGTCAGGGTGCTCTGACACGAAGGAGCGGTAGCTATCTTCCGCAGCCATTGTCTGGTATTCCTGCTCCATAGGTGCCAGCACTTCAGACAGTCGGCGGGTGACCTCGGCCTCGATCCGTGCGTTGATGGACTGTTCGTTGAACGGGTCATACTCGGGCAGGGCCTCTGGCTCCTTCAACTGCTGCTTGCCCCTCATAAGGGCCTCACGCTCGCGAAGAAACTCCTTCCGGCTTTCGGAAAGCTCCTGTGTCTTCCGGGTGTAGTCGCCCTGCATTTGCTTCATCAGCGCACGGATATCCTTGGGCACCCGGCGCATCGCGTCGTTCCAAGACAGGTTTTCCGTGCTGCCGTCTGTTTCGATCTCAACTTCACCGGGGGCCTCCTCAAAGGAAGCCTCACCCGTGGCCTCGGCGGTGTCTGTGGTCGCCTCTACGGCCTCGGTCTGGGTGGCGGCTGGCTCACCGCTCTGGATCGCCTGTGCTTCAGCGAGCACCGTCTGGGCGAGGGAAGGACTGTCACTCATTACAACTCCTTGTAGTTATACGCGAGCGATGAACCGGCCCCGCCGGAAGCGACGGTAGCCGGGGGCAATAGGAAACTGACGCAGGTTGCCCGCGAACTGCGCCTGTACCACAATCTGCGGGTTGCGGATCCGGTTCAAGATAAAGGTCCGCCAGCCCGGTAGCCTACGGCTGCGGCTGGAAGACGCCGGTGAAGTGTACATGAGCAGGTAGGTCACCCCGCCGCGATTTATCAGGGCGTGGGGGTTGCCCGTCCGGCGCCCGTCGAGCTTCGCGGTCTTGTTGCTGTACCAGAAAGCAACTTCCTGTCGAAACTCTATCGCGTCTTTCAGAATCCCTGTCCGGCCTGTCCAGCGGAAAGGTGACTCATTGCCTGCTACCTCAACGGCACCTGTTCTACTGCGGGTGGCAGACGCACGTAGGGAAGCCCCCTTGTACTTCGACAGGAGGCCACGCGCTGCGTAGGCCGCTCGCAGTGGAACACTCATCAGCCCATTCGACCGGCGAAGTCAAACTCGGTGTCGTCGTCGTCCGGCTCCTCGGCGGTGACCTCAACGCTGACCTCGGCTTCGTCTTCGCCCGGACCGGCCAGAAACTCTCTGAAGCCAGTGTCACGGGCCAAGTCCATCAGGTGCGCGGTCACGGCTGTGATCTCGGTGTCGCCTCGGATCTCCTCCAGCTTGACCGGAAAAGGCTTGCCGTAGTCTTCGGACGCCGTGCTCATCATCATGAGGAACCGGGCTACGTCGTCGTCAAGCGTGGTGGCTTCGTCGTACTGCTCGACCTCGACCTCGATACCCATCATTTTGCTGACGGCGTTGATTGCCTTGCCCAGCGCGTTGAGCACCTTTGGGTTGAGCGGCTTGTCCATAATAGGCAACATACCGTCCATAGAGTCGTTCATCATCGCGTCACGCTCGGCACCGATCTCGGCAACCTCTTCGGGGGCTTCGGCCCCAATCATTTTGATAGGCACTGCTGTCTCCTAAACCAGACCCGGAGGGCCTACAGGTGGTGCTGACCCTACAGGGGCGCCAGCGGTGGGTGTTGGGCCTGCCGGGGCGGCTGGACCGGGAGGGGGTGCCTCCATGCCCGGGGAAGGTGGACCTTCGGGAGTGGGCGGCGGGGGAGGCGCAATGAAGCTCTCGGGAAGCTGGAAGGTGCGGACCACCTCCTCAAGAATCGCCTCGGCGGGCACACCCAACTGGATCAGCAGCGGGGTCAACTGCTGGAGGGTGGCTTTCTTGGCGAGGTCGTTCATAGGGGTCGTGGCAGGGTCAACGGCGTGGTACTGGAAGTCGCCCGTGAGGTCGTCCGCAGACAAGATAGTCGGCCCGACCGGGTTGGGCAGGGCGAGTGGCTCGCCTTGGTCACCGAGCACAAGTGCCAACATAATGTTGTAGGTGAAGCAAATCTCACTGATAGCAGCGTCACGGGTGCGTGCCATTCTACCGATTTCATTGGAAGTGTAGGTAGAAAGGAGGTTCTGCTCAGTAGCAGTTGACTTGGTGACCTCACCCCGGCTGAAGGGCGCCAGCAGGCCAGCTTCCGCGATATCACTCTGAACCGTCTGGGCATACATCGCGATATCCGGCGGCATAGGTGCGTTCGGCACCGGAATCATGTTGCCCTCCAGCGGGTTGCCCGGGGGCAGGTCCACCTCAATAAACTCACCGTCAAGGCCAGCGGCCACCTTGGCTGCGCCGTCTTCGGACAGGAAGCCAGACCTGACCATCCACTGGCGTGCCATTCTCCGTATGCCGCTTGCTTGGTAGCTTCTCAGCAGA
>Ga0181410_1000182_pt1 | contig 27356 bp, 27 predicted proteins | sample 33SPOviralmetaG_FD_130112 | JGI IMG/M metagenome (GOLD analysis project Ga0181410, IMG submission 130112) | Marine viral communities from the oligotrophic San Pedro Time Series (SPOT) site, San Pedro Channel, CA, USA - 33 SPOT_SRF_2012-06-20 | ecosystem: Environmental > Aquatic > Marine > Strait...
GACCTAAAAATTCAGTTGCAGTAACAGTGCCAGATATAGCTGCACTCGTATTTGTATACACTCCGTTTGTAACTGTACCTGCATTACCACTGACGTTTCCCGTAAGGTCTCCAGTTACATTTCCCGTAAGGTTTCCAGTTACATTTCCTGTCAAGTCACCGGCAAAAAGACCGCTTGTAAGATAATACGGTTTTAATTCGTTGTAAATTGACGTAATATCAGTAGATGAAAGCGCACTATCAGTAATTCCACAATGTCCAATTAAAGCGGTTGTAACAGATGCAGAAGGAACATTAGTTGTGTCTGTAATGGCTGCACCTATTCGCACTCCTGAAGCAGGAGCAGCATACTCATCAGAAAATGTATGAATTGAAACACCATCAAGATAAAGAACATAATCATAATTTACAGTTGCACTGTTGTAAGTCATTGTCGCAGCGAACATATGCCATCCTTTAGTTACTGCCACGGAACTCTCGTGTTCCACAAAACCTTGGGTAGAAGTTTTACCAACTCTAAAAGAATAAAAACCACTTTTTGTTTTTAGTTCTAAACCAGCACCTATTTTATCAGTACTCCCGGTCACTCTAGTACGTGTTGATAAAAGGCTGTTGACTGCTAATGCAGTATCCTCTAAATCAAACCATGCCCATAAACTTGTGCTTCCTGTCGAAGGAACAGCATCGATCAAATTATTTGATGTTGCAAAATCAATATAATCATCATTACCATCAAATTGAAAATGTCGAATACCTGAAGAATTTGTTTTGACAGTGGCCTTTGGATTTACGCGTTCATATGTTCCTGTATAATTTGAAACAGATCCACTGCTTGTGACTAACGAAGTGGTAACATTCGTTATATTAAATAGATCTACCAAAAATTGGTGACTTGAAAGTGGGCTTCCGTACGTAGCTGTATTTTCGTGTATTTTTGAAACACCCATATATAAATTAGCTATTGCACCATTCTCTATTAATGTTGCCCCTTCTACATTGATAGTAGAAGCACCTGCAACACTTGAAGTATAATCGCTAACTAGAAGACTACTTGCACCGGCTCCACCTGTAGTAATCGTTACGGATCCGTCATTGTTGTTAACCAATGTGCCACCACTTACAATTATAGTATCTACATTTGAAACATTAGGATTACTATCAGTTTCTTTTACAGTCAAAGAAGATCCCGCACTCGCTGAATTTTGAAAGGACCCATCCCCAAATTTGACACCATTCGGCATCGTTACAGTAGATTGGGCTTTTGGGAATTTTACAAACTCACTCGCCACTCCCGTATGAAAATTTTGTTTATTAAATACATCGAGTACTTGAATGGGTTGCGATGTCTCACTCATTTTTACTATATATACACAAAAGAAAATTTAAGCTAAAGATTAAAAATCCGCATCAAACAAATCTCCCTTCACTTCCGTATTGGCCAGGGCATATTCCGTCACTCTACGTTCAAAGAAATTCGTTTTCCCGTCCAGGCTTATCATCTCCATAAAGTCAAAGGGATTCTGTGTCCTGTATATCTTCCCACACCCCAGCTGTTGCAAGAGATAGTCTGCTACGTATTCTATATACTGTCCCATTAATTTCTCATTCATCCCTATTAATCTACACGGCAAGGATTCTATTATAAATTCCTTTTCGATCAACACCGCCTCCATTACAATCGACATGATCATGGTCTCCGGACACTTATCATGTAGCAGACTGTGCAAAAGGACTGCAAACTCCGTATGCATGGCTTCGTCACGACTGATAAATTCATTGCTCATTGTCAATCCCGGCATCAATCCCCTTTTCTTCAACCAGAAGATCGCGCAAAAGGATCCGGAGAAAAAGATCCCTTCGACTACACAGAAGGCAATAAGGCGTGTATGAAAGGGTTGCTTGCTATTGATGTACCGTTGGGCCCAAGCGGCTTTTCTTTGAATGGCTGGGAATTCTTTTACTGCATTGAACAGCAACTCCTTTTGTTTTCTATCCGTTACATACGTGTCGATCAGCAAAGAATAGGTTTCGGAGTGAATGTTCTCCATTGCAATTTGAAATCCATAGAAACAACGTGCTTCGGGAAGCTTTACCTCATCCAAAAATCGTACTGCAAGGTTTTCAAGTACGATCCCATCAGATGCTGCAAAGAAGGCGAGGATATGGTTGATGAAATGTCTTTCATCAATAGATAATGATCGGTAGTCGTTAATATCTGAACTGAGATCAAGCTCCTCTGCCCTCCAAAATGACGATACAGCCTTTTTATATAAATCCCAGACCTTGGCGTTTTGGATTGGGAATAGGACATGTCGGCTGTGGGATTCATTTTCGTAAAGTATGGGATCCATATACTTTACTAAATATTAATTATTTCAATTTAGGAATGCCTTTGTACATATCACTTAATGCTTGTTTTTTATTTTTTTTGTAATAGTTTTTTAATTCAGTTTCGTAATTATTTAAGTAATAAGGATCATTAGCTGTTCTTGACCCAGGGGGAATTAACCAAGAATGATCAAAATCATCCCATTTGTATCTCATTTTATCTGCAAGAACCAATGGTATTCCATTTTTGTCTAGAATTGTCCTTTTAGTGTTTAAAAGGGCATAAACATTGGGATCTGATGGTTCATCCGATGGATATTGAGCGTCAAATTTATCATACTCTTGTTGAGAAGCGAGTAGAGATTGAGGTCGAAAATTGAAGGAAGGGGAAATGGAAAGGGGAAGGGATTCACTAGGAATAAACGTGTTAATGTGTCTGATCAATTCAGGTGGCAAACTTTGTAAATCCGTAGTTGTTCTCTGCCTTGTTGCAGGAGGAAGTTCCTCATCTCCGTCTTCTTCCCTTTCTCTTATTGTTCCACCTTTTACACTTCCCGTTTTGCAAAAGCGTGCCGCTAATTTACGGAGATCTTTCACAGTCATTCTTTGCAATTCGGATTTGCGAATCATCATGCTAAGTGGCAAGTTGTCGGCAATCTTTTCCACCAACTCACCTTTTTTCAATTTAGAATAAGAAGTTAGCACACATTTCTTTTTGCTCGGTTTGCGAGCCGCCTTTCTTTGCTGTGCATACAATTTTTGCAAGTCATCGTCTTTGCGGTGTGCCACAATTATGTTTGCCATCATGTTGTCCCATGCTTTATATTGTGTTTCAGAACCTTTTGACCCTCCTGTTTTTCCAGCTAATTTTCCAAGTAAAGCAGGATCGTCAATCATAGCAAATTGTTGATCGCCTAAATTAACTCGCTCTCTTTGCAACAAAGCTGCTTCTTTTTCTACAGGAGTTTGTTCGACTACATTTGCACTTGTTAATTGTATTCGTCGTTTAGGTTTGGCCGGTTGATTGCCTGGGCGAGCTCCCTCCCACGAAGGGGCCATCACACTACCTCCATAAATTCTTCCTAACATTGTTATACATCTTCTTTAGATTTTTCTTCTTCGTATTCTTTCTTAATTCTTTCCGCAATCGTTCCATCTTTATCCACTTCCGTTTGAAAGACATCTTTGCAGACTGCCATTACAGTATCCATCCCTTTTGGAAACATCAAGTTAGTATTCATCTGGAAAAAGTTAATGTGGTAATCAAACACTTCACTACACACAGATTGGAAACTCAATGTCCTTTCTTTTTCACTTTCACGATTGCAACCTTTGCGAATCGTAAAGACATTGGGATCCCCTGTAGACACCACTTGCATAATTTCTCGATCCCGTTTCATTTCCACTAAAACATTGTCAGAGCAATTCACATACGGATTGATTTTAAGTTTTTCGTATACGTCCATATTTAATTAAGATACGAAAATAAATACTAAATTAGTTATTTAGTAAATATCTTATCTTTACTTATAATATAATGGATACAAAAAAGTTTAAAGAATTTTTAAAAGAAAAAAGACCAAACCTGAGTACGAGCAGCGTTAATACGTACAGCTCCATATTACGATCCCTTCACAAACAGATTTTTGGATCAACAGATATTTCTGTTGAGAATTTTGACAAGACAAAAGAAGTTATTGCTGCATTAAAAGATTTAACTCCTAACAAACGTAAGACTATCTTATCTGCATTGGTCGTTATTACAGATAATAAGTCCTATCGCGAGCTCATGATGCAAGACATACAAGACTACAGGAAAGAAATAGAAAAACAACAAAAGACACCATCACAGGAAGAGAATTGGGTGACTAAAGATGATATTATGCAGAAATATAAAATGCTGGAGAAAATTGCCAAACCATTAATGAAAAAGGAAAGTCATTCTATGTCCGAGCTACAAAAGATTCAGAATTACATTATTCTTAGCCTGTTGTCAGGCATACATATCCCAGTTCGTAGAAGCAAAGATTATGTAGACTTTAAAATACGTAACGTAGACAAAGCCAAAGACAATTACATGTCTGATAACGGTAAGCATTTGGTATTTAATAGCTACAAGACTGCCAAGGCGTATGGAGAACAAAAGATCCCTTTAAAGACACCTTTGAGAAACATTTTACGCAAATGGATCGCTGTCAATCCATCCGAGTATTTGTTAATTGATAGCAGTGGTGCTCCGTTAGGCGGGGCAGATAGAAGTGGAAACGGAAGTGTAAAATTAAATCAAAGACTAAACAAACTGTTTGACAACAAAAAGGTTGGTGTTAATATTTTAAGACATTCTATCATGACTGAAAAGTTTGGTGATATGATGAAAAAGAAAAGTGAAGCTGAACAGTACATGCAAAATGCAGGGTCTTCCGCAGAGATGCTAACCACATACGTCAAGGAGGATTAATATTTAAGGCAATCCGCTGGCAAAGTATTCTTTAAAAACTCTGTCTGCCAATCCTTTTCTTTTCCTTCACAAAGGCGACGCTCCCAATAAACGTTTGACAAATCGATAGGATGCACTTTTGCGTGACTGTCTACAGTCTCGCTTTTCATCTCGACAATTACTCCTTCTTCTGAGAACTCTAAATAATTATTAATTTCCTCTGAAAGATCCTCTTGTACATTGTACTTTGCCCAATCCTTGTCTGACATACGAATGGTAAAGCTTAATATTTTAGTCACCATTTCACCGTCTTCTGAAAGCTGTGAGACTTGGCTATTATTGTCTTCATCAATCTCTGTAGGTTGTGTAAATAAATCTAATTCATCATCACTTGTCAAATCAATGACTTCTTGTGGTTTCGACAATTTGTCTTTCATTCTTTCTACAATACCGGTCATATTTACAATTTCGTTTGACATGGTTTATGGGGTTCGATAATGACAACTGAACATTTTCATTCAACTATTTTTTTTTTCATGTTCTTTTTTTTCACTCCCCCTTTCTTGTCTCTTTCACTCCGGTACGCCCCCTCTTCTCTCTTTCACTCTCCTATTGTTTGTGTATTTTTTTTTCTTCGCTGATTTCGAGAGTCTCACACAATCAAACCCAACATGGCAACTGACCCATCCACAAGCTGTACACGTCTCATGGAGCTAATTGATCAAATGGGTGAATCTAACAAGGCAAAGATGAGCCATACGTACAAGACTCCAGAAAGGCGCAAATCATTTGTGGTTGACCAGGCCTCTTACACAAAATATTTAAATGACATTGAACATCTTAAATATTTTGAACCTCAAGGTTTATTTATGAATGCACAAGCGGAAACGAAAAAGATTGGCGACATTGCTATTGATATCATGATACAACGTATTGAAAGGGATGAAATGAGAGGAAGTCGGCCAATCCCAACGCAGTGCCTTACGCAATTAGTAAAAGAAGCGGCTGATTTTGTAGAACGAGTTAATCGTGTTGTAGATTAGCGGTATAGAGGATTTGCTTTTTCATAATCAATTACTTGCTTATATAGACTATGATTACCAAAATGTTTTTTCCAATTAGGACCAACTGTGTCAGTCCAATCGGCATCATCTTTAATTAAAGTCTGTTGTTTCATTTTACGTTTTGGTTTTTCTTGTGCATGTTTCATTGGTCGATCTTGACCGTAATTTGTTACATGATCAAAAAGAGATTTTGTTCTTCCTACATGCAATAGAGGTTGTGTTGTACTAGGTGTTCCAAAAGAAGGTCTACTGCCTACTTCAGTAGGTTGTGTACTATACTCTTCTAGCATTCCTCCTCGCATTTTTCCACGGCCCATGTGTGCGTGCCCTTCCTCGCCACTGCCAAAGTGACCTTTTGAGTCGCGGATAGATGGTCCAGATCTTGCGTGATATCGAAAAAAGTGGTGTCTGGCATGGTGATCAGCACCAGTGCTGTTTGATTTTACATGTGACGGATGACCATGATGAGTCGTTTGGCCTCTCATCGTCATGTCGCCACTAATACGTCTACTAATAGGATGCATGGTTATATACTTACTGAGAAGATTTTTTCTTTTGCAATACGTTCTTAAAAAAACGAGCTCGTTTTAATGTTTTGGCTTGAAATTTATCCTTATTGTTCATAATATGATCTGCAAAAGACGCTAAATCTTTAAACTTCTTTTTTTGTGTAGCATTATGCTTTTCAAATTGTCCTTTAAAGTTAGGTGCGTCTTCCCATGGCAATCCTCCTCCACTTGCCTTAATTCCTTTCTGTGTCATTTTTTCTACAATTTTAACTTGTTGATCCGTCAAACCAGATTTTTTAATCATGTAATCTTCTGTACCGGGTTTCTTTACCATTTGATTGTAGATTTCGCCACAAGCTGCCGCCCCTGCGGCTCCTGCCAAAGGACCGCCTACACTAGTAGCAGCGGCTGCACATCCTGCCATAAAAAGGGGTTTTGAAGCAACCGTTGCTGCACCTAATACAAAGTCAGTCGTTTTTGTTAATGGATCCAAAACCTTTTCCCCTATTCGTTGAAGTCCACTGTCTCTTTTGCCTTCAATACACTGTGTCGGACATCCCCTCTTTTCTCGTGCATCTTTTGTACATTTTGCTACATTACTTTGAAAAGCGTATCTCCCGGGTCCGGAAGAGTACATAAGCGATTCTTTACGAGCTCTTTCGCATTCTGGTGGTTTGTAGCATTCAGGAGTACATAGCATTGTACCTTTATCTCCTTTAAAAAATCCACCACCGTGTATTTGCAATCCTTTCAATTTTTCAGTTACTCTACATGGCAATTGACCACCACGGATCTTCTTCGCATGTTCATGCATACCTTTCAATATTTGCATATGCGATGTTAAAGCCTCTTTTAATTTTTTTCGGCTTTCTTCTAAACCGGATCCTTCTACTTTTTTACAAGATCCCTTTGTATAAGGTTTCTTGTCCTCTACAGGTTCGTAGCCATCCCAACAGCGACCTCCTGTAGCCGTTCTGCCTTTCGGTTCTTTTGCCACTAGATTACCTCCTTTCATTAATTTAAAACCCTTTTTAAGATGCTTAACTAAGTCATTTTTTTTCATTCCTGTATATCCTTTTACATTTCCCTTTGCGTGCTTTTTTAATTCACCAACTGTCAATTCTTCAAATTTCATTATATAGTATGAAAATAGAAAATAATTGCTAAATTATCACCATAATAATTCGTCTTTTTTATTTGCTTAAATTGCTTTCTACATCTATATCAATATCCGTTACATTTACATCTTGTTGGTCAAAAGGACTTTCATAATATTGTTTTTGTATGGTTGGTGATTTGGGACTAAAAATTATAGATGCACTGTGGGGGAAATGTGAAAAAATTTCTTTGTCATCCGCACTATCTTCTAATGATCCTATTGGAGTAAGAGTAGGTGTTCTTTTATACTCCCTTAACGCCTTTGGAATTCGTGTCAATACATCATTCTTCATTGAGTGACGCATCATTTCAGAACTTTCCATCAATTTGGTATACTCGGTGTACATAGCCCCGAGGAAGTCTGGACCTCGTGTACTGCGATCCTCTGGACGAAGCTTAATCACACGATACAACTCCGTAGAAAGGGAATAGAATTTTTTTGAATATTTATAGGAATCTTCTAATTTATCGGAAATGGAAAGGTGTAATTCGATTGCACTAAGCATAGCAATTGCAAGAGCAATTATACATGTGACCCCGCTAATAATTTTTTGCTCCACTTCGAGAGACTGCAATCCGACAGATGCAGATGCACTAAAAATACTTAGGCAGATAATGGGAATCCGGAAATATTTGCCAAAGGCTTTAAAGTGAAAGTAGCGGTTTCTATAATGGGCATTCAAGTTGACACAGTTAACTCGTAAACGTTCCAACAAATCCATTACTTCCTCTGAGTAACCGAAATTGTCTTGTTCAACAACATCCATTATTAATTTATATAATATCTAAATAAAATATTTTCCAGCTTTAGATTATATAAACCCATGAATAATATTTTTGCAAGACTAGAAAGAGAAATCGAAGAGGAATCGAAACCTAAAAAGAAAGCCGCTCCCAAAAAGGCTACAGGCTCAGTTCAAAATGTGTATGAAAAGATTCCCAAAAATATGATTTTAAAATCAGAAAATCCCAATGTCCATCTCCATAACTTGCAATTGCCTTTTCGTATGTGCGTGGTTGCCCCTTCTGGTAGTGGAAAAACTAATTTTATAGTGGATTTAATCGCCAAATTTTCTGCACCACCAAAGGGCACGTTCAATACGATTACAGTCATTACTAGAAACGCAGACGAGCCATTATACAATTTTTTAAAGACAAAGGACGATGGGATCGTCATTAAAGAGGGTCTTACTAACTTGCCTGACTTGGATTCGTACGACAAAGAACTACAGCACTTGGTTGTACTTGACGATTTAGTGTTACAGAAGAATCAGGAAAGAATAGCGAGTTACTATATACGTTGCCGTAAGTTAAATGTTAGTGTAGCGTACTTATCGCAGTCATATTTTGCTATTCCAAAAATTATAAGACAGAATTCCAATTATCTTGTGTTACTTAAATTAAGTGGTGAGCGAGAACTGAAATTAATATTAAGCGAGGGTGGCCTCGGTATTGAAAAAGAACAGCTACTAAAAATGTATGAGTATGCTACAAATGAAAAGTTCAGTCCGTTAATTGTAGATTATGACAAAGATCAGTCCCAACGCTTTCGTAGAGGTTATCATGAGATCCTTTCGGCCAATTAATAAGCCTGCTCGTCGTCTTCCTCTGCCTTGCTCGTAATCATTTCAGGGGAAGAATTCTTGACACGAAAGAACAGTTCTGCCGTAGTAATACCAGAATACCTCATCATGCATTCCATGACATTGATGCCTTCTTGAATTGCAATAATTTTTAACAGCTTATCGCGTTTCCGAATAATAGGCAGATTGTTATTTTTCATACGAACTTCAGCATCTTCCCATGTTTCAGTAGATGCCTTGAGCTTCATAGTAATTCGGCTGCTTGGTGGTGCATTGTTTCCATTCCCATTGTCATTAATTAAATAGATGTTCTGGGCCCTTTCCATAATCACACTATGAGGACTGCTTGGTTCCTTTTCACGATCAAGGTATTGAGGTGTGCGGTAACTGTGCCGGCATGTCCTGCACCACGATTGTCTCACCTTACGATTTCTGTCATTCTTCCAACCAAACACTTTGTCAATTTCATCGTCGGTACAAGTAAGGCCACATCGATTGCAACGAGCCGTCTGCTTTGGCTGCTTTTCGGCAATTCGCATTTTCTTTAAAGGACTGCCACAGGCTTCATTGTAGTCTGGTGTAGTAGGCGAAGGAGGTGCCACGATGTCAGGTGTTGCCACTTCACTAGGTGGTGTAGGAGGTGGTTGTACACTAGTAGGTGTGGAAGGGTATTCTTCTGGTTCGTCCGGTTCGTAAATATCAGTAAAGACTACAGTCCCATTACCGCGTGAACAAAAGACTTGAAAGCTAACATCTTCTTTTACTTTGTCAAACATATAATTAAGATCTTCTGCATTGGGATCTTCTGTTTGTGTACAGGCATCGACTGTGTTTGTAGCGGCTTGTGCCTCCAAGGCCGCCAGTTGTGCTCGGATCGCATCAAATTTGCTCATCGTGTAAATTTTATGCAATGGGGTTCGATAATGAAACGATAGGATAATCAGCGAACGGGATCGAACTTTTTTTTTTTCAAATTTTCAGAAATCCGGGGTCCTGTACATTTTTTTTTGACATCGTCTGCCGGTACAAGCAAAAATCTCTTTTTTTGGTGTCGAGAGAGACGGGAAGGGGTAAAGGGGCAGTACTTGAGAGGGTTTAAACGCTGCCAAAATTTACTTAGACAAAAATGTCCGACTCAGAAACAAGCAACACAATGAATAAAAGCACTAAAAGAAAATTTGTGCTAGATTCTTATCCATTACCGGTAAAGAAAGCATCTGATTGTTCAGTAAGGGATTACACTGTACCACCTCCAGAAAAAAAACTTAAGACTCGCGAGGAGTATCAGAAGCTGTACAGAGATTGCAGAAAGAATTACGTTCGCCTTCAAGATGATTATTTTACTTTGGAGGATAAGTATGTAGAGGCTTTACGTAAACTGAAGCTTTGTGAAGAGCTGGAAGAACTCTCAGACAAGAACAAAAAGCTGGCAGTGTCAAGATTATATTCTAAATTGCACAATTGTTTAGATAGTGATGTTTTTAAAATGTTGTAAGTTTTTTTAATATCCTAAGGCCGCAAGGTCCATCAAAATCTCATTAACGTCATCCTTTGATATTTTTGACATTTGTTTTAACTTTAACAAAAGAAGTTTGAATTCTTTTATGAGATCTTTATTGTCATTACCGGCTATAATTTGACCTTTCATCGTGTCAAATTTGTGTAATAGCTTTTCTTCTGCCGTCTTATCCCTTGAAGGAACTTGCAATTGTTTTACGTGAGCTTTGGAACTAATTAAGTTAAGATAATTTCGTTCGTCTTCGGTCATCTTCTCTACATCCATGGCGGAAGGGGATTTGCCTTTTACGATTGATTTTAAAGCCCCTGCAACATTCCCTCCAACGATTTTAGATGGGATTGCTTTCACGTGTTTGCCTCCTTGGTAACGAATAGAAACTTTATTGTGGTTTTCCAAATCATAGGTGTCGAGGAAATGCTTACCAAGAGGCGTAAGACCTTCTCCTAAGATGAGTCTTCCACGAGGACCACGTTTGCCAGTTCGTTTTTGCTTTTTTAGTGCGCTTTTAAGACCACTACCTTCAGAATCATCAAAAAGTGAATCTATTCCTTGTAGTACTTGTGTTCCTCCAGGCAGTTGTCGAATATAATTGCCCAATGTATCAATTGTGCTCATTCCAAGAAGTGGTCGCGAAAGTCCTGGGGGTGCTCTTGTTGATTGAAATGAAGGTGTTCCAGATGTGCCTGATGTGCCGGAAAAGTATGTTGAAGTCGATCCTGTTGCACTGGTAGAATCAAATTCATCAGAAGTTTCTGGTTGTGTAAATGAAGTTACGGTAGACATAGCATCACTTTGATCGTGACTTGCAGCAGAACTTGATGTTGCTGAATTTAAACCAGCAAATGAGCCATAACTGTTTGTTTGTGCGCTACCTACATCGCCTGAATATCCACTTAGCGCAGAAGTTTGACCACCTAACGATTGGTCGGGATCTATATTCAATGCTTCTACTTGAAAGGGTTCCGGTTTGGGTTCACCATCTACTGGTGGTGTAGGTGTATTGTAAGCCGCTTTAAAGCTGGCTGTATCCTTGGCACCTGCAAGTAATTGAGACATATACTGTCTAAACATCAAATCCTCCATGGGGAGTTGTACTCCGGAAGCTCCCATAAGTTGTTTTATAGTGTCAATACCTACATACAAGAAGTCAAGCTGGTTGTTTGGTAGCTGTCGGATTGTTAAATCAGGTTGTTTAAGATAGCCTTGCATCTTTAATGCTAGTAAGGCTAGTTTCTGTTCACGTGGGATTGCTGCCACTGTACTGGACTGGCTATACAATGTGCCTATAGTCTCACCTTCCATTGCAAAGGTCTGATTAGCTGCTAAATTCATTAAGTTCATCGAGTTTTCTTTGGCTAAATAGGATAAATAACCTTTTCTGTACTGGTCTCTAGTCAGGGTAGGTGTGAGTGATTCTCCCATAGTGTGTATACATAGCCAGGAGATAATAATTTAGTGGATCCGTGCCCAATTAAAGGTTGGTTGTGTTGATATACCAGATGTTTGGTGATTTTTTTTCCCCTGCTTTTCACCCTTTTCCCCTCTTTTTTTTATTACTTATTTATTACTGTAATTTTAGTATAAAATATCATATTATTACTATTATAGTCTTAGTGAAAAATAAAAGGAATATTGTATTATATAATTATTATATAGAGTAAAAAGTATGTCATGATGTCACATTCTTTGTATACAAAGAAATGGCAATGTGACATACCAAATGCTATATACAAAAGCTATCTGAACTGCTTTAAATTTCCCCTTTTCACCTCCAGCCAATCTCTTACTACACCCCCACCTCTCTCTCTCCTTTGGCTCGGCCACCGAGCGAGTGAAAAATAGAGGAACCTTTCACCGGCGTTTCCGGCCTCTCCTCACAATCAAACCCTTGGTCAAACGATTTAAGAAAATTTGTCTATACAATATAACCAACATGGCAACACTAACCCTACCCGCACCAGAACAGTCATCTTTCTTGACAAGAAATACTATTGTCGAGCGCGTCGACTGCCAATTATTGGAAACCTTATTAACATCTGATTTCCTCCTATTGGAATGGAACAGCAATGATTGTTGGTTTGTCAAGACGTTAAAACAAGCGTACCAAAATGAAAAGAAACAAATCAGTGATTACACACAAGCCTACAATCCGGAATGCGACGGTGTGATTGTTACGTACAATTCCGCCAAGCATTTCTATGGCCGCCTCTTTGTTAAAAAGAGCCAAGGGTTTACAAACTTCCGTCGCCCTGTTCGCCATACAGTTGCCAACTACTATTACGATTTCGATATCCAGAACTGCCAACCGGAGCTGCTGATGCACTTACTGGTATCCTTTGGACTACCATGCCCTCCTGCACTAGAAAACTATGTGGCCAACCGGGACGATATAATTAAGATGCACATGGAGGCATGGAATATCAAGCCAGAGGACAAGTGGTTAGTCAAACAATTGTTCATTCGCCTTTTCTTCATGGGAGGATACGATCGCTACCGAGAAGACATGAAGCAGTATGATTACAACCTGCCTACTTATGCAACGGGATTCGTGACCTCTTTGCAAGCTTGTCTATTGGATGTCGCCAAACAGATCCGAGTGGCCAACCCCGATTTATATCGGGTAGCTTGTAACAAAAGAAAGGAAACCAACGATCGCAATCCCAACCATATTCTCAAAACCTTTATGGCACTTTATCTCCAGACAGCCGAAAGAAATGTTGTAGAATCGGTTATGGAACACCTTCATAATACCACCGATCTGATGAAACGAAAGGAGTATCCGATGTATACTTATACTAGCTACGAATACGATGGTTTCAAACTCTTACGGGAGAATGTAGACAATTATGAAGGTGGAAAAGAAGCGGTTTGCCTCCTCATCGAACAAATCACCATGGAAATGACCAATTTGCCATTGAAATGGAAAGTCAAGGACATGGATGAAGGTTACGATCTTTCGACGGTAGAAATACCGGATGTCAATGAACGATTACAATTCAAACAAGACATGGAAATGGCTATGGTATCTCACCGGCACATTTCGGAGATAATCAAGCATCGCTATTCAGATACCAAGTACATTTACGAACTCAGGGACAAGCAATGGTATACTTTTGATACTTGTACAGACAAATGGGAGGCTTCTGACTTCTTTCTACAAAGGGATTTTGTCAAGATCGTTGATAGCCTATTCAATCACCCTTTGTACATGAAAGACGAGAAGTATAAAACGACCTACACAAAATTCTTGGCAAAAAGTGGCAGTTCTAGCTACATGGCAGGAGTAGAGAAAATGGCACGCATTGTCATGTACAGAGGAAAAGTCGAATTTGATGTCGATACGGATCTGATTAATTTTAACAATGGGATCTACGACATAGAGACGGGAGAGTTTCGCAAACGGACTATGGAGGACTTTGTTACTATGAGTACTGGATACGACTACGCTCCTTTAAACTCAGAGGACATTGAACTCCAAGAGGAAGTTATGACGGTGCTTAAACAGATTCACCCGGTAGAAGAAGATCTTAAACTGAACTTGCTTATCATGGCAAGTGGACTCTCCGGCAGGGCAATTGAAAAGTTCTTTGTCTTTAATGGTTGTGGTAGAAACGGGAAATCCCTTTTGCACAGTGCACTGAAGATCCTTTTGGGCGATTATTTTGTAATTGCCAACATATCCATTCTCACAGAGGATATGAGAAAACGGTCTTCGTCAGAAGCGAATAGTGCCATTGCGGCTTTGGACAAGATTCGTTATATTGTCTTTCGGGAACCTCCTAAGAACATTCCTTTGCAAAATGCACCTATGAAAGATTTGACTGGTGGTGGCGAAGTGGTTGCTCGAAAGCTTTTTAAAGAACAAAAGAATGCACGCATGGACGGCACATTTGCTTTGGAATGCAATAGCAAACCGGCCTTTGCAGAAACGTGTGAAGAGGCGGAGGCAGAGCGTGTCGTGGACTATCATTTCCAATCACACTTTACAAGCGATCCTGTCAAACTAGCCAAGGCAGCTGTAGAGGGTAAACACGTTTATCCTTTACGTACAGAGTTAAAAGAACGGTCTTGGTGGATTAAAAGACGCAATGCCTTTTTGCATATTCTATTGGACAATTTAAAAGTGCTCCATGAAAACGATTACAACATTGCCAAATTTATCCCGGAGCATGTAAAGGTTCGCTCTAAGCAGTATTGTGAATCGTCTATCTTGGTCGTCCAGCTTTTCCACGAACTCTTTTACATTCCGGCAGAAGGAGAAGAGGCACCTTACACAGGATGGGACGAGGACATAACGGTGGCAAGGGCAGTGCAATACATACGCACGTCGGAGAACTTTCTTTCACAGCCGGCAGTCAAACGGTATGCCCGGGATGGTCAACCAAATGCTATGAAGGAGTGTTTAGAGTTGCATTGCGAAGAAAGATTGGATGTATTGTATACAAACCACAAACAAAAGTTTATACGCAACTTTAGAAAGAAGTATGAACCAGTAACGGATCAGGAATCCACTTCTGAATTTGACATGCTTTCTGAAACTAGCACAGACATCATTTAAATCTTTAAAAAAATTTCTTTTAGAATTATATAACAATATGTTTGGAAGAAGATTACATACGATCCCGGATGTAGATGCCGGTAGAATTCAAGATAACCGATCTGGTGTAACCACAGTAGGTGGAAAGTTGCCATCAGATACCGCGGCTACGAATCCTTGGTATTTTGGCGGAGCGAACCAACGATTTTATAGTCGCAATGCCAATATCAAAGGGTCTTTTAGGGGAGCTGGTGCTTCCAAAGGAAAAGGACTATATTAAATTTTTTTTTGTTTCTTAATTATATAATTAGAAATGCATACAGTTGTATTGAGTCGATCAAATATAGTCGGTAACGACAACAACCGATTGGTCTATGATATAATTGGATCAAAAGGGATGGAAGGAGCGGACATTGCATTAGAGTATTTGGCCATGTTCTATTCGTGGTACAACATTAGCAGTACATTGGCCAACAATACCTTTTCTATTGTAATTCCAGCACTTACTCAAGATGTTAATGGAGCTACTATAACCGAAATACCATCAACAACTGTAACAATTACAATCCCTGACGGTCTCTATGAGGTCTCTGATATTCAGGCTTTTATTGAACAATGGTCCATTGAAAACAATTTTTATTTAATTAACAGCACAACAGGAGAATACAAATACTTTTTACAAATGCAAGTAAATCCAACAAGATATGCTTTGCAATTTAATGCATATGCTTTACCAACACCCGCAACATTTACTGGGTATACTACACCCACTGCAGGATTTTTGTTTGGCCTAGTGCCAGGGGTGGGAAGTGACGGAGGATATCCTGCTACTGCTAATGAAGCAATCGGATGGTCATTCCCTGCAGATTTTTATAAATTTGCTGGATTTAAACAAGTGAAAACTGTAGCGGTGGCAACGACTACTGCAGCCTTCCCAACCGGATCCAGTTCCTTTTTATCTGACGTAGCTCCAGATGTACAACCCAATTCCGTAATCTACTTGAACTGCAACTTAATTAGCAATGGCTATGGTAACCCAACCTCTTTCATGTATCCTATAACAAACGATGCAGCGGTAGGGGCGCTTATTAAGGTTCAACCTTCCAGCTTTGCATGGAACAAAATAACTCCAGGAGTTAGTTCTCAAATAGTAATGACTTTTACAGACAAAGATGGAAGACCTTTAAAAATCTTGGATCCCAGCATAGTGATTACTTTAGTCATTCGGGATCATTCAGACAAGGTGGTCAGCATGGGAGCCTCTGTGGCAGGTGCCCAATCGGCCTCTATGGAAACCCAACGTATGATGAGACATCCTGCCCATCACAACAGTGATACTCCTCACAACAATCATATGCGAATGGCTCATTCAAAAACAATGTATTAATAATTAAATGGACAGATTAACGGAGGACAATTTGAATAGACATTTAGAAACATTTGGACGCGAATTGGATGAATTGAGAAAGGAAAAGAAAGACTGCAAAGAGATACAAAAAGAGAGGTCATTAACAAAAAAAATGACTCAGGTACAAAGAATTAACGATGCTTTATTTCAAATCCGAACAATTTTAAGAACAGAAAAAGAGAAACAAGACATTTAAAAATATATTAAGACAATTTATATAATGCCTCAATATATTTATAGACCATTCCATCAAAGTCCCTTTGGGGCAGCCATGGGAAGCCAACAAGTCAAACAAGCGGATATAGCTCTCCCAAACCCGACGGCGGGGGGATCTTTAGTCGTAGATCCAAAAAGTTATGAACAGATTGCCAAGAACAACAAATTTGCCGGAGCTTTGGGAGAAAAGTTGAAGAAATTGAAAATAATCGACAAAGAAGCGTTAGAAAAGAAAAAGAAGCAGAATAAGCCAATTACATTCTCGCTTTAGACGGATTTTTTTTTCTCTGAAGAGAATATATATAAAACATGAGCTCAGGAGATACTTTGACTTACGATATGGCACAATCTACGGATAAGGCTGCCCCAAGTGTGTTCGTGAAGAAAGATTACCTCAATATTTTAGATGCCAATTCGGGGTCCTATAACGGAAATCAGATAATACTGGATACCTCGCAACTCAGTAACTCAAATAAATATATGTCATACAGAGAAGCTTACCTTAGTGTACCACTTGTTTTGGCTGTTTCTTCTCCATTGATTACTGAAAGCGGTACTGTAAAATCACTTTTAAAGCGTACTGGTACTGGTACTGTTTCCGATGCAGCAACACGTGCATTTTCCCTCAAGAACTGGTTTGGTAGTATTATAAATTCAATCGTTCTTGATTATGCAGGCACTACTATCGTTCAACAGACAGCTTTGAGTGGAATGTGGAATTGTTTTACACTTATGACATCTCTATCCCAATCCGACATTGATCTGAATGGACCTACACTTGGTTTTTTTCCAGATGACGTTAATTTCATGTATAAAGACGTAGCTGCGCATAGTGGTGTTGGAACGTGTAATAACGTTCTGCAAACTGGACAAGGTTCTGTATCTCTAGGGTTAGGTGGTTCAGAATTTGGTAACTCAGGAATGTGGAACAGAATGGTTAAAACAGTTATTGACCCATCTTCTATTGCTGGTCAAACAGGCTTCACTAATCAAGCTCTGGTTAGTGAACAGAATTTAAAATCATACTACCGATCTGTTCTTTCAAAAGCAGTCGCAAAAACTGCCGCAAACGAAACAACTGGTATCGTTTACGCTATTCAATCACAAATTTACTTAAAACACATTCACAGCTTTTTTGCAAACTGCCCATTGATGAAAGGTGTTTTCTTTAGATTAACTCTTAACATTAACCAGCCGACAGTTGTCATAAAATGCGGCGCTACCGCAGGTAAATTAGAAATCGATTCTATCATTTCACCTCTTGGAGGTGTTTCGCCTATCATGGTTGCTAGTCAGGAAGAGTCACTTATAGGAAGTGCATCCGTCGATGCGATACCAGCACAAGGTGGTTTAGACTTAACTGCACTTGCTGCTACTGCAAGAATTACTTTAAATGTTGGTAATACTATTATTGATCCAACTCAAAAGACTGCAATTGCTGCTACTGGTATTGCTGCAACTACATCTCTTGGCCAATCTTGTCAATTGTATATTCCTGCTTACACATTTAACCCCTCTTATGAAGAAGCGTACTTGAGTCGTCCTACAAAGACAATCCAGTACAGTGATATTTACCAATTTACCACTGCAGAGACATCAGGAACGTTTAATTTCTTATTGACGAATGGTATCAGTAACGTAAAATCGATACTAGTGCTGCCATTCTTTTCAAAAATTCATGACACTGTAGATATGCCAGTTTGGACCAGTCCTTTTGACCCTGCTGGATGTGGCCCTACTTCGCCAATGACCAGTGTAATCAATAACTTTCAAATAGTTATGGCAGGACAGAATATGTTCTACAATACGCAAAAGTATGGGTTTGAACAATTTTTGAACCAGTTTGTAGGAAATAACAGTATTAACGGTAATCTTACCGATGGCCTTACAAGTGGTCTTGTAGATTTCCATAAATTCAATTCTTCATACAGTTATTTTTTCTGTAATACCTCAAGAAAGCTTCCCGTCGATGAGAGCGTGCCTATGAGCATCTCTATCCAAGGTGATTCAAAATCTGCAATTGCTGTAAAATTCGTAGTCTTTATTAGCTATGGAGTCCAAGTGAGCTTAGATGTCTTGACTGGAGCACGTGTATAAATTAAGGATCTCAAAAAATATTTTAAAGACAAATTAAGATAAACATTATATTTAGATAGAATATAATGCTTACAAATACAGAAATAGAAAGTTTAGCCGCCAAGATGAAGATCCCTTTGGGGCATGTCGGATTCAAGGACGAGCTATCTATTAAGAATTTAAAATCCAATAAATATTACATTATAAATTTAGAAAATGCTCAATGTCCGGAGTCAAAAGAGCTTAATCAGGGCAGCCATTGGACTGGGTTTGAAATTAGAGAATCTCACAATGGTCGAAAGGAAGGAATTTATTTTGATAGCTATGGATTTGGACCACCCGAGTATATTAAGAAGATTGTGAAACAAAAATTTGGAATTCCTTTATATTTTCCAAAAAAAGATATACAGTCATTGGTGAACAATGCATGCGGCTATTATCAGCTCGCGTTTGCACATTTGTTACATGACAAAAGAATGGCGAATGGTTCATTAAAAGAAATTAGTGATTTATTTCAAGATATGTTTTACGATTTAAATAAAGAATCTCATGATTTTAAATTTAATGAATATGTTTTAGCGCATTTCTTTCAAAGTACAGATCCAAAAGTACGAAAAGCTGTACCTTTACCAGAAATGATTTCTACTGACAAATAGATAAAGGCTTTGGTTCTTTAATGTCATTATGTGTAAAGGCCCTCCAAAAATCGATGCCTCTGGTGTTCTTCATACTGAGGAACGTTTCAATGTTGCTGTCGTCCCAGACCATGTCGCCGATGAGACTGGGATCGCTCTCACGCTCCGCCTCCAAGACATCATCAATCGTACATACGAATCGCTTATGTATGCCCTTATAGAGTTCGCAAGGACACGCCATGGTCAAGTACTGGCCACTGACGCGGATTACATCCACTTCGCCCTCAACAAAATTACAGAACTTATTGTCGATTACATTGGAGAAGAGAATGGAACCCTTTTCTAAATCAATCACCATTTCCTGACTGGCAACCATTTCGTCTTCAAAATAAAAACCTATTACATAATCGGCCATAAGATCCAATCCCAATGGCACGTTGTATAGAAGTACAATATCATCTTCTGTTCTTTTAACAAATTGTTCAATGGTAAGATGCCCGTTTGCTTTTAACCAGCTAAGGCATTCCGTGCAACGTCTCTTGACTTCAACAGTCTGACGCATAAAGGAAACTGTCCAGGGTCTGGGAATACGGGGATCGACAAACAAGCATGGTGAAGTGGCACTGCTTAAGTTGGTACCTCTGGAAGCGATTTCCATAAGTGCATCGATAGGCACCAAAGCGTCTCTTTTCAGTTCATGCGGAGGATACGCCAATGTCAAATTGTGTCTAGTAAGCCTGTTGAAATAAATCCCACGTGTATTCTTTTCAGTCTGATACAATATCTCTTCCGCGGCAAAAATCCCATCGTAATTGGGATCACAACAATGCATTAACCGAAAGAGCATATACTCTTCCTCCGTGACAGGTACACAGGTGTCGTTGCAAACAGCATTGAGGATCGCTACGGCTTCGTAATCGTTCAGATCTTCAAGCTGTTCGAACATCCTATGTAAACGGATTATAAAAGAACGTATCCAAATTGTTTTCATTACAGTTTTGAAATAGATCCCAAGACCGGCGAGCTTGAGTACGACAAATCGAAAATAGGATTTCTCGTACTCGTCCAATCCCTCACAGGGAACTTCATCAATAGCATTGACTGTAAAGAATCGTTGACGCATTCGACATAGGATTGGCATGTATCCATCAATGTCTACGGTTCGCTTGTTCTTCCAAATGAAATTGGTAATAAAACAAAGGTCCATGTCGTAACAGTTTTTGTTACACGCACTGCATAAAAGGTTTTTACAAACATTTTCTTTACTGACGATAATGCGATCGTGGTTACAGATGTCACAATACCACTTCTGATTAGTCTCGCAATACTTCCAATCCGTACGGATCACTGTATTGTCGTCATTGCTAAAGAAGCACCAGAACATATTGGCAGTGTACTCAGGCAACACATTGTTGAAAATGGTAAATTTGAGCACAGGAGTAATTCCAGTTAATTTGAGGTCACAAAAACTGCAACGTGGATTAAAGATACCACACGAGACGTTGCTTTCCAGTAGTTGAGTAAAAGTCGACATGTTGGCTTATGGGTTTAGATTGTGAGCATTCAGAAATTTCAGCGAAAAAAAAATTCAAAAAACACGATAGGATAAAGAGACGGGGGTCTTCCGGAGTGAAAAAACCGGAGAGAGAGACGGGGGGGCGATAGGATAAACAAAAAAACAAAATTTTTTTTTTCTGAAAACACACAAGTCTCATTATCGAACCCCATAATGCCTGTACGCAATAGGAGAGCACCAATAAGATTAATTCCGAGTCCTATTCTTGTAAGACCGACTAAAAAGCGCAAATATGAAAGACCAAGGATTAATCAAATTCAAAAAGGGCCTCCTTGGATACAAGCCTCCGTTAGCAAGACGGCAGAATTCCTTTTCAACCATTTTGGAAAATCGCTTGAGAATGAAGCGAAACAAGATAAGTTATATGAATATTGGAATCGCTATGGAAGATCCGATTGCACGAAGGCTACTTTCGAGAAGCAATGTTTCATTTGCAAAGAAGAAGCAGATCCTAAGCTGCAAACAGGAGCTGGACATGAACATGAATTTGATAACGAATTCATTTTCTGCGGAGTTGAAAATTGCAACAAAGTCTATCATAAAAAGTGTTTACAAAACGCCAGAGATCGTTACTCCTTCATCCTCAATGATACAGAAGTCAGCTGCCCGTGGCATCATTGCAGCATGTGTGGAGCAGAATATTATAAAGACCTTACCGTTTGTAAAACGTGCCCGTACTCCGTATGTGCCAACTGCTCTGGACTTCGATTCGATCTCCAACAATCATTGTGCTACGAATGTAATCAATTTTCGCACACTATAGACGCACCAGAAATGAGAATGGATTTACATAAAAATTATACAGTATATTTAAAGTAATAAAACACGATTGGATCGTTTTTTAAAGATTTTTAAACATACAAACCTGAACCGTATAAACCACTTCCTCTTACTTCTGCTAAACCTGGAGGGAATTGAGTAGAATAGTGAAAGTTGGCTGAATCAGCCTGAGACATCTGAGAAGGATGACGGTGAAGAAGGTTACCACCGGCACCTACAGATTCAACACGACGGGCCATGCCGGTGGCACCACCTGAAACTAACCCACCACCGGTGCTCTTATCTAATTGCTTAGCGCCAGCCTTTGATCCTTGCTTGGCAGCCGCACGAGCCAATCCAGGAGGCACACCTCTCTTTTCAAGTTCTTCCTGAGCTCTTTCCTCAATCATTTTGCGACCTCTTTCAATGCCCTTTCTCTTAAGGTCTTGAACAGGCTTGGAATGAAGAATCTTTTTACCAAGATGCTTCAAACCGTGATGATGATGATGATGTCTACCACCTTCAATGAGACCCCCGGTGCTCTTATCTAATTTTTTAGAGCCAGCATTGACCACTTTGTTTGCGATAGAAGGTGGTAATCCAGCGTCCTCAAGTGCAGTCTTTGCCATTGCGGATCCTTCGTTGATAGCCTCTTTCTTTAAAGCTTGTACAACAGGGGATTTGCCAACCTTTTTCAAAGCATGACCAAGTTTCTTTAGACCATGATGATGATGATGATGATGTCTACCACCTTCAATAAGACCACCTGTGCTCTTATCTAATTTTTTAGAGCCAGCATTGACCATTTTATTAGCTATGGAAGGTGGAATACCAGCGTCTTGAAGAGCAGTTTTTGCCATAGCAGATCCTTCGTTGATAGCCTCTTTCTTTAAAGCTTGTACAACAGGGGATTTACCAACCTTTTTCAAAGCATGACCAAGTTTCTTCAGACCATGATGATGATGATGATGATGTCTACCACCTGAAACAAGACCAGATCCTTCCATTCTATTTTTTTCAAGTTCATGTTTAGCTAAACTGATTGTGGCTTTGGCACCTTTTCTGCCAGCCTTCATAAGTTTTTTAATGTTGTCTTCTCCTAAAAAGGCTGAAATACCTTCTCCTCTAGATCCCATTGAGCATCGGCAAGCGTGACCGTTTCTAAGTCTGGACATTTGTGCGGGTGAAAGACCTGTAAGATTGACTGGATGAGTTTCCATTATTATACACTCTCTAAAGAAAATATTTATTGTCAGTTAATACATTTACAATAAACTTTTTCTTATTTTATATTATATCATGAACTTTACTCAATTTGTTAGAGATTATTTAGCAACACATCCAAATTTAGGCTTAACTTTCCATCAAGCAATGAAAGACGAAAGAGTCAAATGTGCTTTTCACGAAGAAAAACTAAGACGGTGTAACGAAGGGATCCGCGATCCCCCTCAACCACCACGTCAACCAAAACAACGAAAAAGTAAAAAAGATGGTGATGTAATTGTGAACGTAAATTGTGCAGGAACACAACCACAAACTGCACAAGGTCGTGTACCAGGAGTAGGTCCCCGAGGAGGACCTGGGGGAATGCCTCCTCCTCCACCACCTGGGGGACTTGGCCCACATGGTAATTTATTACCGCCTTTTCCAATACAACCACAACCACAACCACAACCACGCCCACAACCACAACCACAACCACAACCACAACCACAACCACAACCACTACGAGATGATAATGAAGTTCATCATATAAGAACGATAAGCGCAGATGATACGTATCGACGACGTATTGACCAACTTCCAGTAATTGATTTAACAAACGAAGTAGATCAAACTCTTGACGAGATAGAAAACAATTTAACAAGAAGGATTAGAAATTTAGATCCTGTTGTACCTATTCGACTAAATGACATTATTCAACCTCAACCTCAACCTCAGCCTCAACCTCGACCTCAGCCTCAACCTCAACCTCAGCCTCAAACATTTACACGACAACGACAACAAGGTTTTTCAATGTCACCTGCTCAACGTGAAAGACCATTATTATCACAACAACGACAACAAGGTTTTTCTATGCCATCACTTTCAGAAACATTAAGACAAGGAGAAATTGATCGGGGCTTGTCAGGCGGAGAGTATTATGAAGCAGCTTATGGTCACCTTCAAGATGGTCCAGCTTCAAGGTTTGTAACTCAAGCCGGCTTAAGAGACATGGAACAAGGATTTATGTCAACTCAGCAGAATCTTCAAAATGATCTTGATGCATCGAGACAAAATATTCAAGCATTGCAGTTGACAAATGATGAATTACAACGTACAGCAGATCAACATGAGCAGCGTGTAAGAGAAGTTGAAAACAGTCTTGAATTTGCTTGGAATACAGCGGAAGGAATGGGAAATCGAGTTAGAGAATTAGAAGAAGAAGTACAAAATGCAGTAACACCGGAACAACAAGAACATGCAAGAAGGGATTATGAAAATCAAATAAATCAAATACAACAAGAGTCACAGCGAGTACAAGAAGATTTTAGAAGACAACTTGCTGAGTCACAGCAACAATTACAACAAGGAATAGCAGAAGCAGACGCAGCAATAGATGGTATGAGACGACGCTATAATGAATTAGCCCAATCAAACAACGCTCAATATCAACAACGCTTACGAACATTACAACAACTGCAACAACAAATGCAATACGAAGACGAACAGGGTAAACAACAACTGCAACAGCAGATACAAGCTCATGAACAAAAGATGCAAGGAGAGCTTGCTACGGCGAAGGCGTACAGTGAAGTATTTGCACGACACACTATAAATTTAATGGAAACAAAAAATAACATTCAAAATCAATTAGATCTTCATCAATATACAGGTGACTATACACCACCTTCTTTAACCTTTGATGAACAAGGTATACCAAGAATCAATCCGGGTGGTTTTTCAAATTTACAATTTCATCAATCGCCCAACAGAATTATGGAGATGCCTGAACAAAGGGAAATGGGAACACAAATGGAACCAGAGCGTGAGCCCATGGACGTAGATGAAGAAGCTATTTATCCTTATACACGAAATCCAATGAGACCAGGATTTGTTCGTGATGAAATAAACAGAATTGATGCTCCACCTCAACAACCTCGTCTCTTTGGATTATCACCTTCTCCTATATCAGGACAACCAACCTTTCAACCAAGTAGAGCTGACATAAGCTACGAAGATTCGGCGAGTAGAGTAGATGCACCTGTTATTCAAAGACCTAAACGAAAATCTGACATTGTATTAGATGAACCAAGAAATATAATACGAAGACTTCCTGATAACCCCCCACAACAACCCGTAGTTATAGATAATTTGTTTAATGACATTGCTGGTTTTGTTCAAGAAAATATTGGAAGAAATCCAAATGTAAACAATGACCTTAATGCATTATACACTGACTATCTAAGAAATAATACAGACGGAGTTTATGAAAATATGCAACAGTTACACAGGCAAGTTAACAGAAGGGCTAGACAACTACCTTTTAAATTTGAAAACAGAAACGGACAATTTACTGTTTCAGGAGCTGGTTTAAAAAAAGCACTTAAAAAGAAAACCAAAAAGTAAATCGGGGGGCACCCCATCCGGCCATTTTCTCTTAATATTTTAAAAAAAAAATAAATTATTAAGATATAATGCCACGTTTTTACATATATACGGGAGACGGGAATCGATGTGATGTTTGTCAATTAGCAAGTAATCAATGTTCTTTTATAAAAGAAGACGGATCCCAATGTAAAAACAAAGTTGTTATGACGAATCCCTTTTGCTGGATACACACTTTAAAATTGTTTGGGGTTAAGGTCAAACCAAGTACACTTGTACCTGGACAAAACGGTTTATTTGCTGAAAAGAACTTTAGGACACATGAAAAGATATGTCCGTACTATGGAGAGATTGAGGAGTATAATCCTGAGGATATAAATCAACCGTATGCTGTATTGTTACAAGGACGTACTCATGTTGTAAATGCAGATTGTTACAGAAGTATAGGTGCACATGCAAACCATGCCGCTAGAACAAATCGAATAACGAATGCAAAACTAGCTGGAAACACAGCAGACTTACAACGGACATATGGAAACAATTTACCAGACATTGGTGCAAACATGCTAAGAGATCCCAATGGAAATTATGTGGCTATTGTGGCAACAAAGAATATTCCAAGGGGGAGAGAAATTATTGTGAACTATGGAGAGAATTATAATATGGCAGATGATCATGTCAATACTCCCTATGTAAAGAACGAAGCTGTGGCAAGAAGAAGATATTGCCAGATTTAAACCCCAAATAAAAATGTAGGGAAATAAAAAAACGCAGTCTTTGAGAGAGACATCAAGGGGGCATTTTTCGGGTTTTTGTTTTTCTTGTTTTTTTTTTGGCTGAAAAAGAGAGTCTCTCATTATCGAACCCCATAACACGCGTCTACCACAAACACCATCACACAAAACAAAACGACCATGAGATTCGAACGCCACGGAGGATACTACTACTGCTCTATGTGCGAGCACTTCACTCGAAAGTCTAATGCACTCAGCATGCACATCTCCATCAAACACTGTAAAGAAACCCCGCATGCTTGCAAACAGTGTGACCTAAAGTTCAAAACACGGTCCCTTTTGCAACATCATATTATCAGCAAACACACCCGATCCGTCATCCCATGCAATCATTACGGCTGCACAGAAACCTTCAAAACACAGACTAACCAACAAATCCACTTCGTAAGAAAACACATTGGCCTCGAAAACTTAATGATACGGACTCTCAACCATCAATGGAGATGTTTAACGTGTAGCAAAATCATGGACAAAAACGCCATGACTTATCACGTGTCGCTATGTAGCCCCAAAAGCCCATTTTGCAAAAAAAATGCAGAATGCTTTACCCCCGATTTAAGTCGCATAAACAAAGAATATCTCGCCGGAATTACGGAGGCTGTAATAGATAATAAGTACATGGACAAGGAAAACGCAGGAGACAAGGAAAATGTCATGTCGGCGGACATTGAAAATGTCATGCCAATGAATATGATGGATGCTTGTTTGACCACGGAAGACACAAACGAATATGACGAAGAACTCTATCAACTTCTTCAAACTATGTTGTGACGAAACAAGCAATCAATAGATCCACTATATTCATTTTTACAATTATGTGTTTTAGGTTAGTGATTAAGGTGTGATTTTATTTGTAATATATATAAGCAAAAGAATGAACAATTTTAGTAGTTTTCAGTCTCAGTTATTCAGAGGCGGAGTCAACCCAAACTTTGTTGTTGCATTGTGACGGTACAAACGGGTCAACTTCTTTCCCAGACGATTACACATAGAAAGGTTTAAACCCCAAATTAAGCATATAATTAAGCAAACCGAGTATAATTATATGTTTTAAACCACAAATTAAGCCTTAATATGCAATTATACCCCCTGTAGGGTTAATTAAACCGGTTTAATTAACCCTACAGGGGGTATAATTGCATATTAAGGCTTAATTTGTGGTTTAAAACA
>Ga0181410_1000186_pt1 | contig 27152 bp, 39 predicted proteins | sample 33SPOviralmetaG_FD_130112 | JGI IMG/M metagenome (GOLD analysis project Ga0181410, IMG submission 130112) | Marine viral communities from the oligotrophic San Pedro Time Series (SPOT) site, San Pedro Channel, CA, USA - 33 SPOT_SRF_2012-06-20 | ecosystem: Environmental > Aquatic > Marine > Strait...
GCAAATGTGATTTCCAACGATCCAAGTGAATCAAAATTTCTGTCTGATGGATAGAGAAACAAATCTTTCAAAATGATTTCTGAACCATTGAAAAATGAAATGATGTTTGACTGACCATTGAATGTGTAGTGTTCACCACTAACCAATCCCCATTGACCACAGACATCAAAAAATGTGTTCAATGTTGTCTTCTTCAATGTGTCCAATTTAGACCTTCCAATCAATCCCCTGATGCCATCATACTTCAAACACATAGTGATTGCATATGCACAAAGGATGAATGATTTTCCACCACCTGCACCACCACCAAACAAGACTTCAGTTGTCTTGTCATCATTCAACAAATGCCACATGCATTCATTCTGTTGCTTTGTCAATTGTGGTTTCATTCAGGTTTTTCAAGTTGAATTTCAATGTTCACATTCTTTCCTTGGTGTTCAATTTCTTGTCTTTCTGTGTACCCTCTTGACTTTCCTTTTGTCTTCAAATAGAAGATGGTTGATGTGGTGTCATTGTCTTTGATGTTTTCCATCAGCTTTGATTCCACAAAGTCAATCAGACCTTCTTGAATGTTTGAAATCTTGTCTGCAAAATCTTGGTCATCAGACTTCCAATTGTAGAATGTTTGTCTTGATATTCCAAATGCTTTGCAACTTGCATCAATGTTGCCACCTTTCTTTTCAAACACTTCAATGAATGTTCCTTTTTCTTGTTTCTTCATTTTCTCTTTTTTATAGTGTCCATTTTGTCAAGAATTCACTGTCTTGTGATTGTCATCCAAATCAATCAATTTCCAAACATCAATGTCAATTTCTTTAATTTGTTTGTATATCAAACGCACTTCTTTCAAGACTTCTTGTCTTTCTTTTTTTGAAATGTCAATTCCTGTCACTTTGATGACAAGGTGATGTGCTTGTTCCAAAAGTTTGTGTGTTTCTTCTTTCATTCGTTTATCATTTTTATCAATTCAAAAATATATTTCTGCAGACAGTCACCACATAAAAGGTCACAATGTTTTTCATGCACAATCAATTCACCTTCATCTTCTGAATTGAATTCATATTGACACCAAGAACATTCATGTTCATCTTTGTCATTAACTATTGAAAACAAGTTGTTCATTCTTTTCTATAATTAAGGAATTCATTTGGTGTTGAAAAATTCTTGTTTTGTCATCATAGTAGTTTGGAACATGTCCAAACATCAATTGAAATGATATGTCAGAATTGATGACTTTTGGAATGTCAAAAAATTGATTTTCAAAAGATTCATCATTCTTGTCTTCACAGTTATATTTCACAACAGTTTGGTGTTTTGTTTTGATTGCCATTTTTATTTGATATTGTATTTTTTTGCCACTTTTTTGATTCCTTGAAATGATGTGTTCAAACAAGATGAACATCCTGTGTCAGGTCTGAAGTTAGAACCAAAGATGTCATTGTGCAGTGCAACCATTTCAATCCTTGCATTTCTGTCTTGTGCAGTTCCTGACCTTATTTTTGGAAATAGGACTTTCAGTCTTTCAATTTGGTCTGTTGATAGTTCAATCATTTCCATTTGTTTTTTGGACATTTTTCAGATTTCCATTTTGCTTTTTCTTCAATTGGACATCCACACACATCACATTCTTTCCATTCATTTTTGGAATGTTCACAATCCATGCATGTCAACATTCGCAATTGCCAATTGAATCTTGATGTCTTTCTGAAACCATCAATGATGTGTTTGAAAACTGCAATTGTGAAATTGAATGCTTTGCTGATCCATGATTTTCTTTTCTTTTTAAATGTCATAAGTCAAAAGTGTTGTTTCTTCTTTCATTCGTTTGTTCAAGTATTTCATCACTCTGTGTGTTGTGTCAAAAATTGATGTTCTTGAAATTCCTGTCTTTTCTGCAAGTGAATTCAATGTCCATCTTTTTCCATTGTTTGAACCGAATTTGTAAAGTTTGAAAAGTTCTGCATCATACCAATACAATTCACCAAGAACTTCATGCATTGTGTCAACTGCATCATCAAGAAATTCATTGTGCAATTGGTTTCTGATTTCCTGAATTGTAGGTGTCAAAACATTTTTGTTGCTTGGACAGTATTCATCAGGAACACCTTCAAAGAATTCAAACATGAATTTCTTTTGAAATCTGAATTTGTAGTGATATGATGAAGTTGATGAATTCCACATGTTCAACATTATTCTGACACAATAGAATTGCAATGCTTTGTTGTCATGTAGTTCCTGAATGAAATCTTTGTCTTTTTCATAAAGTGCAACCAAACATTCTTGCAAAAGGTCTTCATGGTCTTGGTGATTGTTTGTGATGTTCCTTGCAGCAACCAACAATTTTCCATAAAATTCAGATGTCATTTCCATTGTGTCTTTTCTTTAAATATAAAAAGGAACTAAATGTTCAATTCAATCATTCCTTTTGTTGACCACACTTTTTTTGCAGTGACTGTGTGAATGTGTGAATCTTCAGAACATACTGCATCAAACAAAGCTTTCAGGAAGTTGTCAATGTCAGGTCTTGACTGATGTGGTTTTCCATTCATTTCCAAACATTTCTTCTTTGTCCAGGACTTTGGCATTGGCACAAAAAAAATGACATCAACCTGACCTGAATCAAAGTTGATGCCATATTCCTGCAATGAAGATTTCCAATTCCAATACTTCACAACAACAGGTCTTTTTTTCCACTTGTCTGATTGTGTCATCCTTGGTTTTGGAAATGGTGCTAACTCAATTCTCATCTTCAATTGCAATCAACAACAAAACAAAATATCCAATCAAATCCTTGACTGTGTCAATTGTGTCTGTATTTATTCCTTTATTTTTGATTCGCATCAGTTTGTCATCTATTCTGCAACAGATGTTTTCAGATGCTTTTCCTTTGGCAAATATGTTTGCAGGTTTTGTTGCACTGTCACCATAAGATTGATTCTTGTGCAACAACATTTGTTCAACTTCATCAACAATTCTGATGATTTTGTCACTTGTTTTGACATTTTCAGTCACAGATCCATTCCTGTTTTCATCAAAAAAATGTTTGCTTTTCATGATGACAAGGTACAAAAAAGAACAAGTGAAAATCTTTTGTTGATTATTGTTGGTAATTAATTAAAAGTGTGTATATTGCAGACATATTAATCAACTAAATGAAAACAGAAATGACAAATTCAACTTTTTACAACCAAAACATTGCAACTGAAATCAGTGAACTTCATGACCTTGGTCTGATGGCATTCAACAACACATCTTCAAATGATGTTTGTGATTCAATTGCATTCCTTTCAAAAGACAAATCAACCAAAGTGAAAATCTTTGTTCCAAATGCAGACATCACTGACATTGAACAAGAAATGTTTCACACATTTTCAATTCAAATCTTTTTTGATGACAATGAAGAATCTTGCAATGATTTGGAATTTGACACTTGGAATGAAGTTTTGGAATTCATCAAATCGCAAAACTTCTAATATTAAAGAAACACCACAATGACCTGCACTGAAACAAATGCAGGTTTTTTGTGGTATCAGACAAAAGTGTTTGACAATTTAACAACATCAAAATGGAAATATTCAGAACAACAAAATCAGTTTCAGTGATTGAAACAAGATTTGTGGAACAATGGTTGAACATGGAAATGGATTCAATGAAACACAAAATTCAATCAATCAATGAATCAATTGCACAAATCAAAAAGAATCCAATCATTGACCGAAACACTCAAATGATAAAGTTTCATGAAGGAAGAATTTCATCTTATCATGCAACACTTGAATCATTGGGTTCAACATTAGAAATCCTTAAAAAAATGAGTCATGAAATATAAATTCAAAGACCTTGCAAGACAAGAATTTCTTGACAATCAAAAAGAACAAGCAAAACTTGAATTTGGAACACAAGTTCAATTCTTTAAATTCTCATTTGATGACATGATTTTGACATCAATGATTCCTGCAGGAATTTCTGCAGTTTTATTTTTGTTGACCTCAATTGATGCCACATTGCTTTTTGGAATGTATGGTGCAAGTTGGTTGACAATTTTTGCTTTTTATCTAATAAACGGAACTAACTAATTTTTTATATCAATGACAAACTTGAAATCAAAATTGCTGAAAATTCAAAGTGAATTGAAAGCACCAAAGAACCAATTCAATGGATTTGGAAAATACAAATACAGAAACCAAGAAGACATTCTTGAATCTGTCAAACCATTATTGTTGAAACATGGACTGACATTGACCATTTCAGATGACACACATGAACTGTGTGGTCTTCCTGTGGTCATGGCAACAGTTTGTGTCCAAGATGACAAAGAAACCTTGTGTGTGACTGCACATGCAGGAATTGATGTCAACAAGAAAGGAATGGACATGTCACAATGTTTTGGTTCTTCATCATCTTATGCAAGAAAATATGCTTTGAATGGCATGTTCTTGATTGATGACACAAAGGATGCAGATTCAGAAAAACCATCTGTCAAGGAAAAAAAGAAACCAACACTTTCACTTGCATCAGATAACTATGACAAGGTTGTTTCATACTTGAAAACAACACCAAATGCAGACATCAATCTTGTTCTTGACAAGTATGTTGTCAGTGCAGAAATGAAAAAGGAATTAATCAAATTAACTAAATAATTATTCAAATGGAAATCAAAGGAAATGTGTATCAAATCAGTGAAGTTCAAAAAGGAACTTCCAAAGCAGGAAAAGAATGGACAAGACAGAATCTTGTCATTGACACAGGTGATGAATACAATCCACACCTTTCAATTTCATTCCTTGGTGAAAAGTGTTCATTGTTGAACAACTTGAAAATCAATGATGAAGTCAATGTTCACATCAACTTGTCATCAAAAGAATGGTCAGGAAAATGGTTCACAAATGTGAATGGTTGGAAGATTGATTTGGTTGGTGTTGTTGAATCAAATGAAATTGACAATGCACCATTCTAAGCATGGAAAGGTGATGATGCAAGACCACACAGGTGAATTTCCTGTGTTGGTTTTTGCAAATGGTGTCAGAATGCCAATCATCAAACTTGGTGGTGTAGAACTGCCATTTGACTTTGAACCACAATCAACCAAAGGAATGATTGTTGAAACAAGACCACACAGATTGCTTGAAAGAAATTCAAGAAATGGACTTTTCCAGTTCACATATATTTTCCAAAGACCACAGAATCCAAGTGTCTGTTTTCATTTTGATTGGTTAACTTTGAAAAAATATGTTGACACAGACATGTCTGCAGTCTATGGTGTGAAATTCGTTTCAACAATGGAACAGTCAGTTAAATTGTGGACTGAATTGAACAACCAAGGTGTTTGGATAAAACAGGACTTTGAAAGACCTGCAACACCTGAACAATGTGCTAAATATTACAACAACAACAAACAACTTTTTAAATTCTTATAAAATGAACAAATCCAACAGATTTTTTGAAAATGTCACACCTGAAATCATGCAGGAAATTGACAAAATTATTGATGCATCTTGCAGTGTTTACAGAATTAAACCTGCAGACATCAAATCCAAGGCACGAATCAAACCAATTCCTGATGCCACTGCAACTGCATCCATATTGATTGAAAAGTATTTTGACATCAATGAAACTGCACTTGCAAAAATATTGAACAGGGACAGGACTTCAATCTATATATACAGAAGGAAATTTGATGACAGAAAATTCAATCCATCATTTGAAGAAAACTTGATGAAGGCACAAGTGATTGTGGAAACAGGTGATGTTGAATCATACAGACACAATGTTTCATTGACAAAAAGATTGAAAGCTTTGGACATCTTGATTGAATCAATGACAAAAAAGAAAGAAAAAATTGTTGAACAAATCAAAGAATTGTCACATGTTAGGATGGATTAAATTGCACAGAAAAATCTTGGACAATGGCATCTTCACAGGTGATTCAGATTTGTTGAAAGTCTTTGTTTGGTCTTTGTTGAAGGCATCACACAAGACACATCAGGTTGGTGTTCACACAGTCAATGCAGGTCAATTCATCACAGGAAGGATTTCTGCATCACAAGAACTGAACATCAAACCAACCACAGTCAGAAACAAATTGAATCAATTGCAGGAAAAAGGATATATTCATTTGTTAACAACCAACAAATTCAGTGTTGTGACAATTTCCCAGTGGTCTGCATATCAAGTTGAAGAACAAGAAGAAACAAAGGTGAAAACAACAATTGATGAAAGGTGTGAAAAGTTTGCAAAAGAAGTGTTTGCATTCACAGAATACAATCAGGAAATGTTGAATGATTTTGTTTCCTATTGGACAGAACCAAACAAGTCAAAAACAAAGTCAAAGTTTGAATTGCAAAAAACATGGTCAACTGCAAGAAGACTTGCAACATGGTCAAAAAGGTCATTCCCTTCAAAAACTACAATGACAAACAACAAACCAAAATCAAAGATTTCTGAAGGAATTGACAAATGGCAAAGAGCAAGACAAATGGTTGAACAACAAAACAAAAAATAAAATGGATAAAGAAAAACAAGTTTGGTTTTTATATAAAAACCACAAACAACAATTGACACTTGATTGTGTTGATATTATTTCCAAGGCATTCTTGGAACTTGGTGTCAGGAATGTCACTGCAGAAGATTTTGTGACACTTGCAAACATCTTGGTTGAAGACCTTGCATCCACTCCAAAGTTTGCAAAGTTTTATGTTGAAGATGTCAAAGGTGCATTTCACCATGGTGTCAGAAACAATGATGACTTCACACTTTCTGTGAAAGTTTGGTTCAAATGGTTGCATCAGTTTGAACCTAAATCAAAGGCAAAGAAAGAAAAACTTGAACAAGCAAAATCACAACAATTGGAATGGGTAGAAAGAACAAAATTGATTGGTGAACATGTCAAAAAATTGAAATCATGATTGAAGGATTTGAAAAATACACACATGAATTGACTGATGTTGAACTTCACAAAGTTCTTCCAATAGTCATCAAAGGATTGTCAAACAAAATTGGAAAACACAGTGCAGTGTCAAACAAATTCATTTGTGACACATTGAATGCAAAACAGATGTTTGGAAAATACAAATTGACATCACCAAGAATCAGGAAAATAATCAACCACATCAGAATGACAGGACTTCTTTTGCATCTTTGCAGTTGTCAAAAAGGATATTTTGTAGCAAAGACCAAAGATGAATTTTTTGAATATCTTGATGGACTTGGACAAAGGATTGATTCACAACAACAAGTTCATGATGCACTGATTTTTCAATTGAAAAGGTTTTCACAATGATGAAAGTTGGAAGTGATTTTTCAGGAATTGGTTCACCTGAAGTTGCATTGAAGAACCTTGGAATTGACATTGAACATGTCTTTGCTTGTGATGTGGATGAATATGCAAAGAAATCATTTCTTGAAATACACAAACCAAATGTTTTTTTTGATGACATAAGGAACAGGAATCATGGATCGGTGGAAAGACTTGACATGTATTTTGCAGGATTTCCATGTCAGGCATTCAGTATTGCAGGAAAAAGAAAAGGATTTGATGATATTCGTGGAACACTGTTCTTTGACACTGCAGAATTCATCAGAATCAACAGACCAAAAGTCTTTGTTCTTGAAAATGTCAAAGGACTGTTGAATCATGATGGTGGCAACACATATCAAACAATCATTGAACTGTTGTCAAATGGTGGTGGAACTGTGAATTCACAAATGTCATTTGATATGTTTGAAGATGGTCTTGGATACCATTTGCACACTTGTCTGTTGAACACAAAGGAATTTGGATTGCCACAAAACAGGGAAAGAATTTTCATTGTTGGATTTGATAAGTTTGCAGAATTTAGAATTCCAAAAGGTTTTGAATTGACAAAAAAATTGATTGATATTTTGGAAGATGAAGTTCCTGGAAAATACTATTTGAAACAGAAACAAATTGATAAGTTGATTGAATACAACAAAAGACAGACTGAAAAAGGAAATGTATTCATGGCAAAATTCCACAATCCAAATGAAGACATGATGTCTGCATTGAAAGTTGGTGGAAAAGGTGCAGATGACAAGATTCAGGTTGTTGCACATTCACTTTTTCCAAGAAGTTCAAAGACAGGAAAAGGTGGTTCAGGTAGTTTGTCAAAGACTGATGGGACTGCATATTGCATTGATGCACAAAATACACAAGCAATTGAAATCAAAAACACAAGAAGAATCAGAAGATTGACACCTTTTGAATGTTGGAAATTGCAAGGTTTTTCAAAAGAAGACTTTGACAAAGCTGCAAATGTTTGTTCAGACACTCAATTGTTCAAACAGGCAGGAAACACAATTTCTGTTCCTGTGATTCAGGCAATCATCAAGAACATCACAGATGCATTGGATAAGTGATAGGAAGTTCACCATTGTTCAAAACAACACCACATGCAATGATTGACCTTTTTGTGAAGTTCTTTGCATAGGCAAGTGCATATTGATTGGAATCAGTCACACCACAACCAACCTGCATTGCAAAATGTCTTGATGTCTTTGTGCAGTGCCATGAAACAGAACATTCTGTGTGAATATGACCTTGCACAACTGATTTTCCCCAATTCACAACCCTATTGTGACAACCTCTTGCACCTGATGAACCTGTTCCATGTGTGTATATGACACCATCTTGTTCATAGGAATCAACAAATTTCCATGTTGGAACTTCAAGAACTTCTGAAAGACCTTTCAACCATTTCTGTGAAATACCCATTTGAACTGCTTTTCTTGAAATTATTGCATCATGATTTCCAATTGTCACAATGCATTCTTTGTTTCCAAGTTTTAGGAATGCATCATGCCATGGTTTCAATTGGTCAATTGCTCTGTCAAGTTCTTCACCTGCAGCATATCCATCAGGATGTGTTTCATGAAAACTTGAATAATGCGAATCGATGCAGTCACCAATCAGAATGACTTGATTGCAATTGTTCTTTTCATAGACATCAAGACAGTGTTGAAGATAGGATTCACCATCATCACACTGACCTTTGATGAAAGGTGCATGTAAATCACCCACAATCAACACATTTCTTTGTTCTTTTCTTGAATCCATCACAAGTTGGTGTTCATGTGGTTTCAATCGCATTCTGATTGTGTTTCTGTTTTCTTCTGACATTACTTCTTTATTTTTTGAATTGTTCTCCCAACAAAATATGCACCATATATTGACATCAACAAAATTTCATAAACAGGAATGAAATCAGGATTGATTTGAAATTGTCCAAGATTGCCATCAAACACAGAAATGATGACAAATGCCACAGTCATGAAAATCAGTGTTGCAGGTCTGATGTTCTTTGACAACTTATTGTCTGACTGCATGTCTGATTTCCATCTGTCTGTGACCTGAATCTGTGCATTCTTTTCTGCATCATTCAAGATTCTTTGCAATTCGTTTTTGACAATTTGCAGTTCTTCTTTGTTGGTGATTGTAGTGTCCAGGATTCCTTCTGCACTTTTAAACAATCCACTGAATAGGTTTGTTAGTATGTCCATAAAACTTCACTTGGTTTGTTATTGGTTGAAATGTCGCAATGTATGAATGAATCACTGACACCAATTCTTGTGATTCCAACTGACAAAAGTGATTGAATGATTTTGAACCTTTTGTGTGAATCAGTGCAAATGATGTCACATGCCTTTCCTTCAAGATGTGCAGAATTTGGACTTGCTTTGTAACCTTTTGCAATCAATTCTTGGTTGTGTTTTTTAGTTCTGAAACCACTTGAAATGTTCCAAGGAAAATCACAAAGTGACCTTGCAGAATCAATCAATTCAATGAACCTTTTGTCCATGTTTTTCTGTGCTGATCCATCTTCTGATGGACAATCAAATTCAGAATATTTGAAAAACTTGAATGGTGAATCTGACATCTTTTTCTTTTTATTTGATTTTAGTTGTTTTATTCAAAATCATTTCTGACACACTTTTCCTTTGTTTTAAGGCATTTTGTGTGTTGTGGCATATCAGTACATCAAAAACATGAGAAATGGCAACACAACAATTTCACCTGATAAGAAACCAAGACAAAGTTGATGATTAAAAAAAATCAATTTATCCTTGCACATATCAAAAAAAATGTTGATGAATGAAATCATTTCTTGTTTTTGAAGTGATACATTTTTTGGATTGTGTATGCAATTGATAAGAGCAAAACAATCACTTTCAAAATGTTTTCAATGTCTGCAAATGTCACAGTCATCAATGTCATGGAATTGAATCCAAGCACTTCAACAACATCTTTCATCACTTCTTTTTTGTCCATGTCTTTGATTCTTTTTTCTTCAAAAATGTCTTCAATGCAGATTCATTTTTGTTTTTTATTTTATATTTTGAAAGTGTTTTCTTTTCCATCTACTTCAAATTTGATGGAAGAAAATCATCCAAGGTGATGTTGTTGATTCTTCTTTTTGGTTGCAGTTCCAAATTCATTCCGTTGAAGTAGTTGTGTCTTGATGGACTGACATCTTCATTTGTGTTCTGTGAATATTGTGGAAACAGGTTGTTGTTGTGGCACAAATAGTCAATCAATCTTTCTGTGTACCATTGTGCAGTGTTTTGGATTTCATCACGCAAGAATTTCAAATCATCCAATGATGCAGGTTGTCCTGTTTCACTTGATTTTCGCATGATGTCCTTGTTCTTAAATTTGAAACCAAGAAAAATGATTGATTCGTACAATGTCCACTGAACAAGTGCAGGTTGAATGTAAGTGTTCACAAGCTTTTCAAAGTTTTCATTTCCTGCATCATCAAGTGTTCCTGCAGAAATAAGACTTTGAAGATGGTCATCCAATTTTGAACCAAGTGCAGTCAAGATGTATTTGTCCTGTGCAATCTTGATGTTTGGAATCAACAATTCTGTGTCAACATTTTGGTTGATTGTGGTTGATTCTTTCAACCTGTTTTCTGATATGTAAAGGACTTGTGTTGCCATAGTTATTTTTTACCTTGGTTTGGCATGTCAATCGGTCTTGTCTGTGCAACCTTGTCTTCAAGGACAACACCTGCAGATTTCAATGCTTTGTTTGTACTATTTTTATAATATTTGATAAGTGTTTTTGGCAAAAGTTCACCTGCAGGAACATTGATTTTGTTTCCATTTTCATCAATCACATTGAATCCAAGATTTGCATCTTTTGGAACTCTCCTACGCATGAAAACAACCCTTGACCAACTATGGTGACAATAAACACCACCTTTCCACAAAAATATGTCATAAGTGTCTGAACCACCTGCACCAAATCCTTTGTTCAATGGCTTTGATGATAGTGTGTCAATGTCTTCTTTTCTGTAGACATACCCTTTTGACTTGGAATTGTCAACCATCTTTTTGCAAAACTTCCTGGAATTTGATTTCAATCCACCTTTGTATCTGTACAAAACACGAAACATGAAAGAATCACCAAATGGTGTTGGTTTTCTTTTGTCACCTTTTGGAATGAATGGAATGGATGCAAGTTCAACATTTGACATGTTTTCATCTTCACCTTCTGCATCAAAAACTTCTGATTCATGGATTTCTTCCCATTCATCAACATTCACAACTTGTGCAACTTCATCAAGTCTTTCAAGAAGTTCATCTGCAATGTCATCATTCATGTCATATTGTTGACAGGAACAATCATCACAAGATCCATCTTTTTTTTTGCAATCTTCATCCAATTTCACAAGTGAATCATCCCATTTTTCAAGTGACAATTCTGTGTTTTCTTGTTCAACTGTTTCATCTTCTTTTGGCAATGGTTCAAATCCAAGTTCTGCACGAATTTCATCCACTGTCAACACCTCTTTCAAGACATCTGTTCCAAATCTTGAATTGATTGGTTTAACTTGTTCCACAGACAGATTCACATTCAAATGGTTGGTTGACATCACTGTGTCTACAAAACGCATCAGAACCATCTGAAAAGGTTCAACAACTGTGTTCATGTACAATTCAAATGATTCTTGCAATTCATTCCTTCCACCAAGTTGACCTTCAGTTTTTACACCAAGAAGTTGTGGTGATGTCACCCTGTGTGAAATGAAAAGGTTCTGAATTGTCAATTCATTCAACACAACAAATTGTTTGTCTGCATCACTTTGTTGAATTGGTGTGATGTCAGGTTTTTTGGATGCATCATCTGAAAATGTCAAGACCATTGAACCTGCATTCTGAACACCTGTGAATTTTTGCTTGATAGAATTTTCAATCTGAAATCTTTCTTCCTGTGTTGGAATTCCATTGTTGAAATTCACCCACATTGAAGGTGCAAATCCATTTGCAATGTTGTTCATGTGAAATTCTGCAGTCAATTTGTCTGTCACAATCCAAGGAACTGCAGCCCTGTAGTCAGGTGCAGAATAAATTTCTTGTCCTGCAGTATAGATTCCACCATAAAACAACTGTGAAGATTCTGTTCTGTCATTATTGTTGAATGCTGCAACAGGTCTTGGTTCAAATTCTGCTTTTCTATATTGTGACCAATCTGCAGAAATCCACCATGTGTCAACCTTTCCATGTTCATTCACTTTTCCTGCTCGACAATGTTCAACAGGTACATGATACAATTCAGCAATTCTTGTTTTGTCCTTTGACCAAATCACATTGACTGCAAATGAACCTTGCAATTTGATGTCATGTGAAAGCTTTGACCAAACATCATGAAGTGATTCATCATTCCTGTTCACCTTATTCATGAAACTCCTTGCTTTTGACAAGGTTTCTGCAGTTTGAATTTCAGTGTTTTCAATAACGAATCCACGACCTGCAATCATTTGTGCAGTTGCATTCACAATTGCAGAATGTGTTGAACTATTGTTGTAGATTTCAATCAAAAATTGTGGATATTGATTTTTCAAATCACTTGTTCCATATTCAATCCAATCACCTTGACTTGTTTCAGACACTTTTGGTGATGTCATTTCACTGAATTGGACATTCATCAAAGGAATGTTGTTCTTTGTTGTTTTATCTGAAACAACTTTTGTCTTTTTCTTTGCCATCTTATGAATTTATATGGATAAAATTGTCCACAGTGTTTGTGTGTTCTGTTGTTGTTAGTTCATCAGTGTCAAGAACAGTCAATTTGCCTTGTTCCAATAATGCAACAACACTTGAATCATTGACATCAAGATTTGTTGAACTGTTTTGTTGATATATTTTGTAAGAATAGAAACCTGCAGGTGATATTTTCACAGTTCCTGTGATTGTTTCAGTTGAATCACCACCTTCAATGATTTCAATTGAATCTGTTCTTTCACCAAACACCACCAATGGTGTGTTGTTATAGAAAATAGTCTTTGCAACTGTGTGTTGTTGGTCACTTTCAAAGACACACAAAAGGTTCTTATATGCATTTGACTTCAATTTTTCACTGATAGTCAAAACAATTGTACTTCTTTTTGGTGTTTCAACACCTTGTGAATCAACACTTCTTCTTGTGATGAAAATCATTTCTTGGATTTCTTTTTTGTTGTTGGTTTTTCTTCAACAAATTCTTCAAAATACTTTCCAAAACCCATTTCACCAAGTGTTTTCATGTCATCTTGTGTCAATTCAGGTGTGTTTTTATATACACCATCAATGAAAAAAGTCAATCCAACAAATTCCTTTTTAGTCTGCAACATGTCTTTGTTTTCTTTTAAATATAAAAACCGATCTTTTGTTCATTTTTGTCAAGTTTAACCAAAAAAAAAGATGCATTTCTGCACCTTTTCTTGAAATATATTGATAAAACTATGCAGTGATAGTGATGTTTGCAGGTGTTGTCAATCCTTGGAATGGACTGTTGTCCTGTGTCAAATATCTTGCAGGAATTCTTTCAAATGCAGTGAATGTCATGTCATATCCATTGGCATCACCTTTGGCAACTCCTGTTGCAATAGTTCCTGCAGTTAATTCTGCAAGGTTTTCTTCACCTAACAAGAACAGATTGTCATTTGAATCAAAGACGAAAATGTACAACCTTGATTGTGCAAGAAGTTTGATTTGTTTTCTGTCTGCTGCAGATAGTTTGTGAAGTTTGATGTTGACTGATTGTTCAAAAAACACAGTTCCATTTTCAGAACTTGATTGAATTGTTTCAGTCATTGAACCTGTGTTGACAGGTAGGTCATATTGAAAAACAGTTGTTGCTGCAATGTCAGTGATGATTTCTGTTGATGCATCAATTGACAATGCACCAAGTTCTTGTGCAAAAAAGATTTTCTTGATTCCACCAACTGCATCTTTACAATCCAATGCCCTTCCTGATGATAATGCTGTGCAAATTGCCATGTGTTTGGTTTTATTTTGTTAATATATAAAGGAACAGGACACAATGCCCTGTTCCATTTTTTGAATTATGCTGATGTTCCGTAATAAACTACTTGTGAACCATCTGCAACTTGACCACCTGCACTGAATTTTGCCACAAATCTAACATTTGAAGAACCATCAATTTGATTCATTGGTAAAATTGTCAATTGTGTCATATCAGAAAATAAGTCAGTACCAAAGAAAACATTTGATTCTCTTGCAGCAACCATTCTGTTGTCTGCTAACCCAGGTGCATGTACTAAATTGATACCTTCAAAGTTTAAAGGTGCTGCACCAACATGATATTGGTTTAAATATCCAAGATTTGCCATTTTTTCAATGTACAAACGCATGATTTTAGTTGAAATGTAGATGTTTAAATCTGCACTTCCATAAACTGCATCAGGAATTGCATTTTTCACTTTGTTCAATTCAGTCAATACATTTGTAATTGTCACAGTAGTTGGAACAATGTCAATCACATCACCATTTTGTGCAAGAACTCCTGTTGTGTCTGTTGCAAGACCTTGGAATCCACCACCTGATGCAGCACCATTCCAAAAGTTTGTTTCAACATGGTCTGCGATTGTTTCGCCTAAATAACCAATCACAAACTGTTCAAAGTCTTGTGGAATTGTTTGGTTGTTTCTTCCTGCTCTCATTTTTGCAGCTAACCAATCTTGTGACATTGTATCAGAACAAAGGTCAATGTTGATTTTCAATGCAGTAGGTGAAAGAACTGATTCAGTCAGTGTCAATGTTCCTGCATTTGTGAAATCACAATCTGCTGCAGTCACAAGACCTGCACCTGCAACCTTGTTCAATACTCTTTTGAATTTTATGTTTTCTAATACAGTAACACTGTCAAGTGATGCTGCAGATAATAATGCAGTACCTATGTACTGACCTGCAGATTCACCTGCATATGTTGACCCTGTTATTACTAAACCTGCCATAATAATTTTTTTTTAGTTAGTTAATTTATTTATTAATATTTGATAAATTCCAAGAAACCCTTTCTTTGGTTGTCATGTTTGACCATTCCATTTTGGAAGGTTTGTTGTTGTTCATTTTTACATTTGATTCCTTTGCAAACTTTGATGTTTTGATTGGTTCTGCAGATGGTTCTGCACTCAATTCAACAACTTGTTTTGCAAGTTCTTCTTTTTCTTTTTCTACTGAATCAACTTGTTCTTCCAAACCAAGCTTTTCAGACTGCATTGAATCAAATTCAGAACGCAAGTTTTCAAGGTCTTTCTTCACTTCTTCAAGAAGTTCTTTCATAACCATTCCAACTGCATCAAGAATTTCAGAATTTTCTGACATTGCAACTTCTTCTGAATCTTCTTCTGCATCAACTTCTTCTTCTGTTGCATCTTCTTCAGTCACTTCATCAATTTCTTCTGATGGATTGAATTCAAGAACAACACCTTCAGAATCAACACTGAATTCACCACCATCTTCCAAGATATAGTTTCCTTCAGCCAATGGAAAAACTGAACCATCTTCTGCAACAACATTGATGACAATACCTGTTGCCATTTCTTCTGCATCTGATGAAATGATTGTTCCATCTTCAAGTCTTGCCTGTAGCATCAAAGTCACTTCTTCAGTGTTTTCTTCAATTCCAAGCATCATTTTCAATCGGTCTTTTAAATCCATGATTTTGCTTTTTCTTTTAAATATAAATTAAATTATTTTGTTTTGTTTTCTTCTTGTTTGATGATTTTTTCTGACCACCTCAACATGACATCACCACCCCAAAGTGCAAATGATATTGTTCCACAATCATCCCAATTTCCAGAATCATAAGTCTTTGCCCTTTTTAAATAGGAATAGACCCTTTTCACAGTTTTGAATGAAATCGGTTTTCTTGCAACCAATTGTGATGCACGAATTTTTCCAACTTGTGTTGCACATTTGTTTCCTCTTTCTTCATTTTCCATCATTCCTTTTTCTGCATTTGCAGATGCACCTTTTGGATAATTTGTGTATGATGCAAATTCATGTTTTTCCATCAAGATGTCTTTCATTTCTTCTTCTTCAATCAATTCAACCAACGCATCAAGAACTTCATGGTCTGTGCATGGCATGAAGACTTCAGATCCATCATCAAGAATGTGTGAATGGAATCCATCACAACCTATTGTCTTTGCATATTCAATTGCAGATTCTTTGGTGTCAAATATTGGAAAACCATCCATTTCACCAATCTGTTCCATCTTTTCACTTGACATCTTTTGCATCTTGTCAACAAAGAAACCTTCAATTGATAGACCTTTCAAAACACCATCTTTGATGCCTTGAATCACTTCATCATTTTCAATCTTCATTGCAACCATCCATGTGCCTTCAGGAACATCAAAACCATACTTTGTTGACTTGTCATTTTCCTTGTCTTCAACAATCCAAGATTCCACTGTGAAAACACCTGAAACCTTTGATTCATGTTGAATGGTCGCATTGTGATTGTTCTGATATTTCAAGTATGAATGTGCAGATTTTCTGACAGTTTCTTTTGAAAAATACACATAGTATTCTTGACCATCTTGACCAACTCTGAAAATCTGTTTGTTTGGAATCAATGCAGGTGAAACCAACATCTGTTGTTCTTCATCTAATTTTGCAAGACAAACATTTGATTTTTTTTGTTTATTGAAATAAAGAAAATCAACCATGATTGCAGGTTCAGTCACAAGACTGATTGCATCAATTGACACATCTTCATTTTCTTCATCAATTACTAATTCAACAATTTTGAATGGTTTTTTGTCCATGATTATTTTCTTTTAAATATATTTTTGATTAGAATGTTGCTTTTCTTCTTATTGATGCAAGTTGATTTTGTGAATTTGTCATTTCATCAGTCACCACATAAGTCTTGACAGGTGACATGAATGCACTTGCATTGGTTGGAATAGATGAACCACCTGCAACACCACCTCTTGCAAATCCAACACCACCACCTGCAACATTCATTGCAGACAATAATGGTTGAAACATTGATGTTGACCTTGCATTGATTACTGATTCACCTTTTGAAAGTCTTGCAGAAACAGAATCTGATGTTCCTGAACCATAACCACCAACCATCCCACCACTTGCATATGCAGGTTCTGATGAAAGAAGTTGTTTTGCTTGTGAAATGTTTCCAAGTATTCCTGCAAGACCTGTTGCATAAAGTGAAATCTTTGTTGCTGCATATGTGAATGGTGCTGCAGGTCCAGTTGCTGCAGCAAATTGTGATGCTGCTATTTCAGAACCTGTAACAAGTGTTGAAATTGCTTTTGCAGTGTCCACACCAATTTGAAAAAGTGCTGCAGCTTTTTGTGCCTGTGAACCTTTTTTCAAAACACCTGAAAGTGATGTGATACCTGTTGAAATTGCATTGAATGTTGCATCATTCAGTGATTGTTCTGCTTGTGCAAGTGTGACTGCATCTGCAAGTCTTTGTTGGTCAATCAGTTTTTGTTGTTCTGCAAGTTTTTGGTCATCTGCAAGTTTTTGGTCATTGATTTTTTGAAGTTCTTCTGCTGCTTTTTCTTGTGCATCAATTTCTGCTTGTATGTCATCAAGTTTTTTCTGTGCAATTTCATCATCTTTTGCCTTTTGTTCATTTTTGATTGTGTTCAAAAGGTTGTTCAAACCGATTTGTTTTCCAAATGATTCACCACGAATGTTTGCAAGGTTGATTTCAAGTTCTGCAAGTTCATCAAGGTCTTCTGCAGTTGATTCAGACATTTCAACTTCTTTCCTTTTGTTTTCAAGCATTTCTTCTGCAATGTCAATCTGTTTTTGCATCAAATTATTTTCAATGTCAAAAGCTTTTTTTGCTGCATCAAGTCTGTCTTGTGTTGCTTGTGATGTGTCTTCTGCAATGAATTTCAATGCCTCAACTTCTGCTCTTTGTTGTGCAACTTCAACATTCAAATCCCTTTGTGCATCACGAAGTTTTTGATTTGACTTGGTCAACTCATTTGTCAACTTCACATCATTTGCAATTTCAGTTCCAATGTCAGTGAATGCATCCTTGACATCATTTGCTGCACCTTTGAAGTCACCTTTGAAGAATTTTGTGACTGCACCACCAATCTTTGAAATCCTATCTGTCAACACACCAATTGTTGCACCTACAATTGCAAGACCTTGTTCCAAAAGTTCTGCACCTTTCTTTGTTTTTGTCAAGTATGTGACAAGTGAACCAATGATAACAACGAATGCACCAATTCCTGTTGAAATCAATCCTGCTTTGATTGAACCAAACATCTTTTTTGCAGTTGGAATCACCTTTGCAAATGCAGATTTCACACCACCAATGGTCACACCAAATGCACCAAAGTTGTCAAATGTTGTTGTTGCCTCATCACCCAATTTTTTGGTTGACTTGGTGACCTTGTCAATTGATTCTGTTGCCTTCTTGTCATTGACATTGATGACAATGTCTATTTCTTGTTTTTCTGCCATTTTTTTGGTTTTTTGTAGAATTCACCAAGAACAATCTTGTTGTGTTCTGTTTTTAACTTCATTTGTGTCATCATTGCAAGTGAAGATTTCATGACCTTCATCATTGACTGCATTGATTTTCCTAAAATTTCAAATTCATTCATGTCAAATTGTTTGTTGTGTTATGTATAGTGTTGCCATCCAATCAACTGTTGCACCTGTTTCACCTTTGACTTCAAGTCTGACAAGGTTGTTTGTTGAATCAGTTCTGAATGTTACTGTCCAACCTGCAGTGTGATTTTTGTGAACTGTGACACTTTTTTGTCCAATCTTTGTCAATCCACGTCCATCAAATTCAGACATTGTCACATCATAAGTTCCACGCAAAATGTGTCCGTAATATGAACCTGCATCTTTTCTGATTCCAATCACATCTGCACGAATTCCAAGAGCAGTGTTCAATCCTGAATAAAATTCAGAATTTGTCACACCATTCATATAAATGTCTTTTGCAGTGTTTCCAACTGTTTGCCCTTTATAGATGACAGTTGTGACTTGTGATTGTGCTTTGATTGTTTCTGAACCAACAGAAAGAACCATTGAATTTGGTGCTTGTGCAAATCCATTTTCACCAACAATGACTGAATTTTTGATATTCCTGGAAATTGATGTTCCTGTGATGTAGTCATCAACCTTGTTGTTCTTTCCAACCACAAGTGTGTTTTCTATTGAATCACCAAGTTTGTTCAATTCACCAATAATTGCAAGATTTTTTGTGTTTGATTGTGCAACATTTTTGTTACCTACAATCAAAGAATTTTGTGTTCCATGTCCAAATCCATTTGTCTTTTTGTGACCAATGACAACAGAATGACCACCATTCCAATGCCAATTGTGATTGATTCCATTTCCATGATTTCCCGATCCATGACCATGACTGTGTGAAATTTCTTTCCAAGAACACCAAGGATGACTGTCACCATACCAATTCAAACCTGCTTGTTCACAACAAGTTTCATTTGGAAGTGCTGCATTTCCACTTGCATCAACAAAGAAAACAGTTCCATCAACACCATATGCACTGACAGTCAAATCACAATCACCTTTTCCATCCCTGAATTGAGAATTGTTTCCAAGTTTTATCAATTCAACTGTTGACAATTCACCTTTTGTTGTGTTGTATTCAATTGAATTCACTCTGTAAATTTGATTTCTAATGAAGATTGTTTCATTGAAATTGAATTCATGCATGTCAGTTGGTGTCAAGTCTGCTTTGACTTCAACAATTCTTGATTGTTTTTCTGTCAATTGTCTGATGATGTCCTGATGATATTCAAAGAACAATGTTTTGAATGGCAACACTTGTCCTTGTCCATATTCAATGCTCTGACCATAGTCAACTTGAAGACTGTTTGATGTATTAATAAATTCATTATATGATTGAATCATTCCAACAGTTGTGTTGTTGAAAGAACCACCATTTTCAAGTTCTGATGTGTAGTTTGGAATATTTTCAATTCCATTAAAATAAAGAATTCTTGGTTTGTTTGAAATGTTCACATATTCACCATCTTCTTCACCAAAGATTTGTGGAATCACCATTCCATTTGAAAATGCCATGAAAGTAGGTGCAAAAAGAACATTTTCATGAACTTCAATTTCTTCTGAAATCACATCAAAATTGTGTGACTTTATGTGTTCACCATATTCTTTGACATTGTTGTCTTTGTAGTTGACAAGATTGAAATCCTTGTCATCATGCTGCATCTTGAATCTGTATTGTCTTGCAACTTCATGTGGTGTCAATTTGATTTCAGACATGTCAACCTTTTCTGTCCAATCCTTTGTTCCACCACTTCCATAGTAATCAACTGCAGGTTCAATCAACAAATGTGTTGAATTTGTCTTGTCAGGTATCATCACAAAATTGAACATTTGTGTCAAAGCTTTGATGAAATCAAACTGTTTGATTTTCATCCTGTCTTCATGTGTTGCAGGATTGTACACTGTGCCACCTTGCACTTCAAATCTTGCCCTGAACCAACCAATTCTTGATATATTTGGTATATTTATACTTGCCCTTCTGATTTTGATGACTATTGTTTCACCTGAATTCAAATTGAATGTTGCAGAACCTTGAATTTTGATTGCATCATTGAAATATAGTGTTGTTCCATCAGGTTGTGCCAATGGAACAACACCATTCACACCTGAATATTGATTGACACCTGTGAAAAAGAACACTTGTGTTGGTGTTGAACCTGCAACTGTTGAATTTGTTTCAATCATCACTTCAATGTCAGGTTCCAAGTTTGGATTTGCAGGAAATATTTTTTGAACAATTGAAGTGAAATCAACATTGACAGACTGATTGTCTGCAGTTGCAGTGTAAGTGTCTGAAGTTAAATTGAAAAAGTCAGATGAAAAACTGTCAACACCTTGTGTTTGTTCTATTTCAGTGAATGGAACTGTCAAAAAAGAAGATGTGATGATTGTTCCTGTGAAGTCAGTTGCAATGTCTGTGTCAACATGGAACTTACCTGTGTCATTTTCACCACCACCAAACATCAGAAATGTGTCACCAAAATTCCAATCCATGTGCAACTTTGTGAATTTTGTTGAATCAATGAATGTTGATTCATAAGTGAAACCAGATTCTTCAAATATCTTGTCCCAAATCCATTTGATGTTTATCCAAGGTCTGAATGCATCTGAAAAATTGTTCAAATGAATGTTGTTCCATTGACCATCAAAACCACCAATCCAATTCACCATTGGATATATTATTGCACCTTGAATTGGTTGTGTCCATGATGCCTCAATGATTGGCTTTGTGTATGGATGTGACAATTCAGAAAAACCAATGTCAAGGAATGTTTTTCCTTCAAGATTTGTTTTCAAATCTGCAAGTTGTTCAAAAAGTGTCACATTGTAAATTGAAGAAGTGTCTTTTTTTAGAACATCATCAATTTTCAAGAAACCATTGAACACTTCAACACCTTCAGCAATAAGAATTGCTTGTGCTTTTTCATAAGGATTCCAATTCCCAGAATCATCCAATGAATAGAAATGTTTAAAGAAATCATTGTTTGATTTTGATGATGGCAAAGAAAAACTTTTTGAATATCCTGAATTCTTGGAAGAAATGTCTTTGATGTCATCAATTTCTTTTGTCAGAACAATTTCTTCATCATCAAAAAGGTCAATTTCATATTGTTTCAATTCAATCAATTCAAGACTGTCAACATATATTTGTTGAATTGACAATGCACCCATTTCAAGAATCAATGCACTTGATGGTTGTGTTGCAATAAAGTTGACAATGTTTTCACCAATTGAAGGAACAATTTGAACTGTTTGATTGTTCAATCCAATTGTGAATGTTGCAGGATTCACATTCAATGGTGTGATGTTTGAAACCATGAATTTGACTTGATACAATTTTCCAACTTCAGTTGCAACAGTTTGATAGATTTTGGAAGTTTCAAGTGCTGCACCTGTGAATCTGACTGTTGGTGCAGTGACACCTGTGATTGGATTGATGATGTTTGAAAGTTCAGGACTTGTGACAGATGGATCAGAAACATCCCTTGACCATGTTGTCAACCAATATGCAGGTGCAACCAATGGAACACCACTATTTTCAAAAAAACTGTCTTCAGCAACATTGGATGATGATTCTTGTTGGTATGCAATTAGTCTGTTCATTTTTTATCCGTTTTGAATTCTGTGTTTGTGACTGAAAGTGACATCCAATTCATATTGGAAAACCTTGTCATTCTTTTGATTGTATTCAATGAAATTTGTTGATTGTACATTGACAGGAAAAACATCTTCACCTTCCAACATCCACACCATTGGTGACATGAAACATTCACGCATCATTTCAACTTCACCATCAACCAACCAATCTGTCTGCAGATTCAATTTCTGAACTGCATCAACATTCAAGTCTTTGACACCATGGTCACCTTGTTCAAAGGTATAGTTCAAATCTTGCCATGTTCCAACAGTCTTCATGAATGTTTGTCTGTCAAAATCAAATGATTTTTCATTCTTCATTGTGAAATTGTAGTAATCAAAACCACCAAGTGAATTCAACCATCCAAGTCTGAATGTCTTGAATCTTTCTGTGTCTTCATCACAATTGTCAATTTCAAATGTGTATGTTTTTGACCTACCTGCACCACCCTGAACAACTTGGACTGTGTAATATGATGTAGCTGCAGGAATTGGATTGATACTGTGATTAGTGAAGTTTTTTGTTCCACAACCCAAAAACAAAAGATTTTCAACACCATTGTTTGATGTTGTTCCGTATGGTGAACCACCAAAATTGTCATTGTTCAAAATCTGAGTGAACAACAATTGATTTCCACCTGAATCATAGAATCTGAAATTCACCCTGTCTGTCAATGATGTGACACTTGCACGATTTGTTCCATTGAACATAGCAATTGTGTGATAATCACCAAGTCTGATTTTTCTTTTGATTGATGCATCTAAAGTTGAAAGAAGATTTTTGTTTCCTGCAGTCAAATAGTATGATTCAAGTGTGTCATTGTTTCTTTGTAGGTCTTTAAATTGCCAAAGTGCAGAATTGAAAACTTGCAATTCCAATCCTTCTTTTGCAGGTTCGCCTGGAGTATTTTTTGCTGCACCGACACCTGTGTATGTGATAGGAGGAAATCCAACTGCAGTTGAAAATGATTCACCAAACTTCAACTGAATGTCAATCATTGTGTTGTCATTTCTTGACCACTTGTCAATTTGATGAATTGAATGTTGAACAGTAACAGATGAAACATTTGCTTTTTTTGATGAACCTGATTGATTCACACCATTCCTGTATCCACTGACTTGTGCTTTGCAATAGTCTTGAATGATTTGTTGAACATCAATGATTCCACGATTGTTTGAATTGTTTGTGAAGTTCAATCTGACTTTGAAATCACCTTTGATGTAAACATCTGCAACATATCTGAAATTTATTTCTGCAGAATTGTCTGAACTTAACACATAAACACATGGTGTGAACACAGGTGCAACCCTATTGAATAGATTCAACATGTTGTTTGTGTATGGATTCCTTTGAATTGATATTGCCATTTTTTTATTTTTTTGATTTTGTTTTGTTCATTTGTTCCAAGAAATCAATTGAATCACTAACATAAGCAAGTGCAACTTCCTTTGTCAATGCAATTTTGTTTGCTTGTATTGGATTTGAAAAAAAGAATGATGGTTTGACACCATACAGATAAATCGATCTTTGTATCAAAAAACGCAATGACTTCCTTGAAACAAATCTTCCTTGTTCATCACGAATTCCTGCAAGACCTTTTTTCACAATCCATTTGTCAAGTGATGCAGTGAATGATTTCCATGAACCACTTGCAGAACCACTTCCAAATCTATATGGTGACAATGGTGCTTTTGCAGAACTTCTTTTTCCCTGCATTCCTTGGTCAACAAATTTTGCATAATTAGAGCCAATAAACTCAAGCGACAGACCACCATTTTGATTTTTGGTGATAGTGTAATCAAGTGACTGTGAAAGTTCACCTGAAGTGTTCTTTCCTTGTCTTGACAATTCGCCTTGTGCATCTTTGATGACTTTTTTTGCGAATAAATTCAAAACCTTTTCTGTCCTAATTAATGCCTTCACTATATATATATTTATATTATCATTATTACCATTATTGTATGTGTCAAATTGATGTCATTTTGTTGTCAAATTGATGTCAACAGTTTGATGTAAGTCACTGACAATCAATCAATCAATTGGAACAACACAAGCATTTGCACTGTAATCAACTGAAATTGAAAAATCACCAACCCATCCTGAAACCCTTGTGTCAAACCTTTCTGTGAATGGATTGCAAGAAACATTTTCACTGATTCTGTAGTCTTGTGAATCAATTGTGAATGTTGGTGATGCACTTGTCACACCATTTTTCCACACTGCAATGAAGTCTTGAATGTACTGCAGACAGTCTGACAACACTTCATCTTCATTTGATTCATCAGGTTCAACCAAATCCATTGCAATCAACTTGAATGAATAGGTCAATTCATGTTTTGAAATTGATGCTTGTTCAGTTATCAAATGAACTTGTGGAAAGACCACAGTGTTTGCATCCACTTCAAAAATATCACCATGTGTGAATGTTTTGACTTGTTGATGATTGTCTGCAATCTGTTTCCAAACTGCAAGTATTTGATTGTATGTGATTACACTTGTTGCCATTTTTATTGTTTTATTGTTTCAATATCTTTTTGGAATGAAAGCCATGTCAAACATTCTGTCAATGGTCTTTCAATTACATTTTCCAATTTTAAAAATTCACCACCTGTCAATTTGTAGAGGATTGCATACCAACCCCACTTTTGTCCAAAACTTTCTTCATCTGTTTTGATTCCTTTTTCTTCTTTTGTTTCTTCAAATAATGGATTGAAGTCAGTGTATATTCTTGACCTAAATTCAAAAAAAAACACAGACATCCAAAAATTGAATCAATTGACATTTTGTGTTTGAACAATTCTGTTCTTTCATCACACTTGTCAAAGTCATATTTTTCAACTCTGAATGATTTCTTGTCCTTGTCAACAATAGGTCTGTAAAGGATTGACATCACTTTGTCAAGGTTCTTGAAACCATCTTGAAGGTATGTGTCCAAATCACCAAATTCACCAATGGTGATGTCTGAAAGCTTTGAATTGAATCCATATTCAACACCATCAATTTCAACAATCAAATTCAAATGTTCTGATGGTTTAGATTGTGCAAGTTCCATCAAATGTTTGAACACTTCTTCAACATCTGACTTCTTCAAATCCACAATCTTTTGTGAAGGAATTTCAATCAATGATTCAATCAAATGAAACATCAATTGTTGTTCAGTCATTTCATCCATTTCAACTGACATCAGTTTCTGATATTGTGCCAATGACACTTGTTTCCATGTTTCTGGAATTGTGTAATTGAACACCTTGTCATTGTCTGTGATTGTGATTGTCTTCATTTCTTTTTTTTAAATATAAAAATTCAATTTTTAGTTTGTACCTATTGCACAAAGTATTTTCCAACATTTGGATTCAATTCATAAAACATCCTCATCATCAAACAATCTGCAAAGTCAGGTGACCTTCCAATCAAATCCTTCATTTGGTCTTTTGGAATGATTTGCATCTTTCCATCTTTGTCCATGTCTTTCCTTTTGATGACTGACAATTCATCAACAATCAATTGTTGAATTCTTGAATCAGGACAATTCACAGACAATTCACCTGCATTGATAAGGTCTGCAAGTTTGAAGAAACACTGTGACTTGATGTTGTTGAAGTTTTGGTTCATCAATGGTCTTGCATTATTCACAAATGATTTTGTTCCTTTCAATAGGTCTGAAACACCACCACCAACACCATCTGAATCAATCACAACATTGGAACTTCTGACACTGTAATCATTCATCAAATCCTGAACTAATTGTGCAACCTCAACAACAGATGACCTTTCAAGAACAACAATCTTCTTGACTGATAGTTCTTTCCATAGCATCACCACAGTTTTATCTGCACCATATCTTGCAACATCACAACTGATGAACATTTCACCACTTGACTTTTCTGTGAAATTGAACATGTGTGAAATTGAATTGAATTCAATCAATGAATCTTTGGTTTCATCAAATTCCCAATCACCAAATAACAACCTTTGTTTTGACACTATGTCCAACTTGTTCAATTGGTCTTTGTAATGTCTTGACACAAATGGATTGTCATCAACCAATGTCTGAATGAACTTCCTGTGATTTGGAAGATTGTCATCTTTCCATGGTCTGTAAAAATCAGAATAAACCCAATTCTTTGCAGGATTGCATGTCATCAATATTTTTGGAACAAGATTGAATTGGTCAAGTTTGTACCTGATACGACTTGCAAGAACCTGAACACCTTTCTGAACAATCATGTTGCATTCATCAACACATGCAAATGTGATTTCCAAAGATCCAAGTGAATCGAAATTTCTATCTGATGGATAAAGAAACAAATCTTTCAAAATGATTTCTGAACCATTAAAAAATGAAATGATGTTTGACTGACCATTGAATGTGTAATGTTCACCACTAACCAAACCCCATTGACCACAGACATCAAAAAATGTGTTCAGTGTTGTCTTCTTCAATGTGTCCAATTTAGACCTTCCAATCAAACCCCTGATGCCTTCATACTTCAAACACATGGTGATTGCATACGCACAAAGAATGAATGATTTTCCACCACCTGCACCACCACCAAAAAGAACTTCTGTTGTCTTGTTGTCATTCAACAAATACCACATGCACTCATTCTGTTGCTTTGTCAATTGTGGTTTCATTCAGGTTTTTCAAGTTGTATTTCAATGTTCA
>Ga0181410_1000188_pt1 | contig 27108 bp, 41 predicted proteins | sample 33SPOviralmetaG_FD_130112 | JGI IMG/M metagenome (GOLD analysis project Ga0181410, IMG submission 130112) | Marine viral communities from the oligotrophic San Pedro Time Series (SPOT) site, San Pedro Channel, CA, USA - 33 SPOT_SRF_2012-06-20 | ecosystem: Environmental > Aquatic > Marine > Strait...
ATATTAAGACAACAGGTAAAGATGTAGCAGATTTCAGAAAGAGTGCTTACAGGTACGCTTACAATCGTCAAGCTGCGTTTTATATGGATGGGTTCGGTGCAAAAGAGTTTGTCTTTATTGTGATAGAGTCTAACGCACCACATCAGATAGGTATCTTTAGATGTTCTGATGCTTTTATTGACTCAGGTCGACAAGAGTACATTGAGTTGCTAGAGAAGAAAAACAAATATTGTAAATCGGTTGTAGAAGCTAACAACCACATAATACACGATGAACTATGATAACTAATGACGAGAAGTTAAGACACCTCCAGGATGCTTTAGACTTATCCTCTAACTTTTGGAAAGTAACTAAGAAGCAAATTATGGGTTCTAAGCGTAACTTAAAAATTATGAACGCTAGACACTCTGTAAGGTACTACTTAACTAAGGTAGGTGATATTACCTTGAGTGAGATAGGTATGTTGACTAATTGCGACCACGCTACGGTTATAAACAGCAAAAGAAAGTTTAAGGACTATAGCCAAGTAGATAGAGAGTTTCTTAATATGAAAGCTATAATACAAAGTAGTTTAGAGTTTGACAGAAACAAGAGTTTGCAAGACACTATAGCCGACATTATAAATGGGGAATTAGTTATAGAAGAAAAAGTAACCAAAATAATGTCGATATATGAAAGTAGATAGACTAGATGTAGCTCACGAAGAGATAATTGACAACTGCGAGGAGTATGTTATTGTATCTGCTTCGAAAGAAGATGAAGATGGATACATCACGAGGGCTTATATATCAACGGATGGAGAGCTATTAAAAGAAATAATTATAAATGAGATGAATAATTCAGAAAAATTCTCTACATTTATGCAAGAAGTTATTAACGATTATAACAACCAAAAATTCTATTAAAATGAGTGAATTAAAAATGAATGGTACGATTACTAAGATTAGTGAAGTACAAGAAGGAACAGCTAAATCAGGAAACGCTTGGAAGAAGTTAACCTTTGCTATCCAAACAGAAGGTGAGTACCCTAAAGCGGTGGCGTTTACTGTGTTCGGAGAAGAGAAAGTTGACAACTTTATGAAGTTCAACAAGCAAGGACAAAACGTAGAGGTTAGCTTTAACGCAGAGTCAAGAGAGTACAACGATAGATTTTATACTGACCTCCAAGCGTGGAAAGTGTTTACTATAAAAGGTGATGTAGCCGAATCTGTGCCAGTAGGTGCGGATGATGGTTTTAGCAAAGCATCTGATTTACCGTTTTAATTACGGTTTTAGGGGGTTGTTAATTCAACCCTCTATTCTTTTTTAACTAGAAACTAAAAAACTAAATGATGATGGCTAAAAGATTTACAGACACAGAGAAATGGAACGAGGATTGGTTCTTAGAGATTAAAAATCCACACAAACTATTTTGGATATACATTTGCGATAATTGTAATCACGCAGGTATATTTAAGCCTAATAAGAGAATGTTCGAACTTATATTAGGTGCAAGGATCGATATAGATTTATTCCTACAAGAGATTAACAGCGACAAGCAAAGGATATTAGAGCTTGATAATGGTAAGTGGTATCTTACTAAGTTTATTGAGTTCCAATACGGAGGTAAGCTAAACGAGAACAATAGAGTACACAAATCTATCCTGGAGATACTTATTGCAAACAATATTACTTGGTGTGATAATGAGTTACCTTTAAAGTTAGAAGAACCTACAGCACAAGTTAAAAAGAATAAACCTAGCTCCACCGATGAAGTGATAGCCTACTTCAAACTAAAAGGTAGCACAAAGAACGAAGGTGAAAAGTTTTACTACTTCTATGAATCTAAAGGTTGGAATGTTGGTAAAACTAAAATGAAAGATTGGAAGATGGCAGCTTCAGGGTGGTTAGCTAGGAAGAAACAAAGTAAACCTGATTCGGACTACTTAGGCGGTCAACTTAAAGAAATGAAGGGATAATGGCTTCTTATAGAATTACCTCCAAACAAGAGGTAAACGACTATTGTAAGAAGATATACGCTAAGGGCTATTCTAAGGGACTTACTACGGGAATACCTCCACTAGACCCTCACTACACTTTTCGCAAAGGAGAGCTTACTATAATGACTGGGTTTGCTAATATAGGTAAGACAACCTCACAACTTTTTCTTATGATTATGTCAGCCAAGCTATACGGATATAAGTGGCTTATGTATTGTCCTGAGAACGAACCTGTGGGTGACCTTATGATAGATATAGCCGAAATGTATTGTGGTAAGACAGCCGATAAAGACTTCAACGATAGAGTAAATCAAGTTGATTATTTGAACGCTATTAATTGGGCGTACGAACACTTTACGGTGCTTACGTTTGATGAAACTCCAACCGTAGAAGATGTGTTAGGAGCGTTTCAAGACTATATGCAAGTGACTCCTGTCGATGGTGTGTCCTTAGACCCTCTTAACGATTTAAAAGCAGCAGAAAAGCAATCTAAGTACGAATACTATTACGATGCTTTGAGCAACATTAGAAGGTTTATTAAGAAGAACAAAGTTATGTTCTACCTTGTGGTGCATCCAGGAACCGCAGCGAACCGAAGAAGGAACGAAGATGGTACTCGACCTGCTCCGAATATGAGCGATGTAGAGTTTGGTTCTATGTTTGGTAACAGGGCGGATAACTTTATAGTGTTTCATCGTAACCCACAATCTGAACAATGGAATCAAACTGAGGTCCATATACAAAAGGTAAAGTTTCAGAAGTTAGTCGGAGTGCCTACACCTGAAACGAGTCCAATCGCTTTGTATTATAATTATGCGACTCGAAGGTTTAGGTATCTTAACGAGAACGGAAGTCCGTTTGATCCGATTGCTATGGTAGATAATAAAGTAAGAACTAACAACGTATTTTAGCTATGGCTGATGAATTAACAATAAAAGCAATTAACCTATTGCGAGAACAAGACCCTAACCTTGACGAAATTCAAAGTATGGACAAGTTTATCGCACACCAAGGCGAGGTGCTTAAGATGAGAGAGCAATACGTTGAGTACGCTAATCATCCTCAAGCCGAAACGTTAAGAAAAAGGTTAAGCGTATTAGAGGATAGTGCGGTTGCGTTTACTTGGATTTATACGATGATGATGTCTTATAAGAGAGAAGCGGTCTTAGCCAGGGCGAACGAGTTTGAGATGGCTAATGCGGTGATTGAGTTGAAGGAAGAATTAAACATATTAAATAAACTCAATAGCGATGACTAAAAAAGAATACGAAGTATTAGACAGGTGGGCGGATCGTTACGATGTAACCTACAAACCAACGGATAGCGATAAATCGTTTTGGGATTTTACTTACAAGCGAAACGATAAGAAGTATTATTGTGAGATGAAGCAACGTAACTTTACCTTGGACTATGCGATGGAGAAGTACACCGAGGGGTTATTGCTAGAAGCTCACAAGTACGAACGCATCTTACGTAGGACCAAGAACGAGAAGTCCGCACAAGGTCTTTACTTTAACTTTTTTAGTGACGATAAGGCGTTAGTGTTTAACCTTAACAAGATTAAAATAGATAAGTGGATGTGGCGAACGATGCCTGAAACTACTGATTTTACAAAAAGAAAATTTGTTTACAAATATGTTACGTTTCTTGACTACAGTAAAGGAAAATTGTTTTATATTTGAGTATTCTGCTATTCTTTCATCATTATAGCGTTTTTAGTTTCTAGGTAGAAAAGGGTTTAATCTTAATTGGTTATTCCCTTTTTTTTATTTACATTTGTTGAAACTAAAAACTAAAAGTCATTATGAAGAACAGAAATTTAGAACACAAAGACGATTGGGCGACACCTGATTATGTATTAAATCCTTTATACGAAGAGTTTGGTGATTTATTCGACCCTTGCCCGTTCGAACATAACATAAGTGATTGGGATGGTTTAGATATAGATTGGGCTGATAAAAACTATATAAACCCTCCTTATAGTAGAGTGCTTAAAAATAATTTTGTTTTAAAAGCTATAGAAGAAAGCAAAAAAGGTAAATTGTGTGTAATGTTATTACCTGTCAGTACATCTACTAAATTATTTCACGAACATATTTTACCTAACAAACCAGAAATAAGATTTTTAAAAGGTAGAGTAAAGTTTAAAGGTTATAATACAAAAGGTGAATTTGTCACAAGTAAGTGTGGTATGCACGATTCTATGTTAGTTATATTTGATGGTAGATAATTTTAAAAACTAAAAGTTATGAATGAAGAGATTGCAAGATTATTAAAGCAGAACGCATCTAACGTAGCTAACTCGGGTACAGGTAGTCGATTAGACATAGGCGATGATAAGGCGGTAGCTAGAGCCTGGAGCTTAATACAAAAGAAGATTAAAGCTATAGACCCTGAGTTTTACGAAATAATTAAGGAAAGATGAAGATAACTAACGAAGATAATATGCAGTTAATGGCTAGGTACGAGGACAATCATTTTGATTTAGCTATTGTTGACCCTCCTTATGGGATTGGTGTTGATGGCAATAAAGAACAAAGATGGGCAGATGGAAGTATAAAAAGGAAAGCTCATAAAATAAAATCTTGGGATTCTGAAATACCTTCTTTAGAATATTTTAATGAACTAAAAAGAGTAAGTAAAAATCAAATAATTTGGGGTGGTAATTACTTTACTGAACATCTAAAACCGACAAAGGCTTGGGTTTTTTGGTATAAAGCACAACAAGGTTTAACTATGAGTGATGGTGAAATGGCTTGGACAAGTTTTAAAAAAGTTACAAGAATGTTTACTTTACATAGAACTCACGTATGGCAAGAAAAACCTATTCATCCAACACAAAAACCTGTTAAACTTTATGAATGGCTATTAATGAATTATGCAAAAGAAGGAGATAAAATATTAGATACTCACTTAGGTTCAGGTTCAATAGCTATTGCCTGCCACAATTTAGGATATGACTTAACTGCTTGCGAATTAGATAAAGAGTATTACGAATCGAGTTTAAAAAGAATTAATCAGCATAAAGCACAATTAAGGATAATATGAGCAAGATAGAATATAGAGTTTGTGCTAAGATTACGCAACGTGCTGCGTTAGGTAAGAAGAAATATGGTACTACAATGGAGCGTGACGATTTAACGCCATTAGATTGGCTTAAACACGCTCAGGAAGAAGCAATGGACTTGGCTGTGTACCTTGAGAAGTTGATACAAGAATTAGAGGATATAAAAAAGGGAGCTAAATAGCTCCTTTTCTCTTTTGTTACGATCCACACGCTTCGCAATCGTCATCGTCAATGCCACACGTTTCGGGTTGGTCTTGGTCGGTTAAATCGACTATCCAACTATCCCAAGTTTGTCTAGCAACCTCTTCGTTGCGTTTCTTTTCTTCTTCGTCCATTTTGTTATTTCTTTTTTTCGTTTATCCATTCTATTGGAATTACTTTATCAGCCCACTTAATGTTATTCTTATCGCACCATTTAGAGTAGGTCGTCTTACTTCCTTTAAACAACTTGTTTGTGTGTCGTTGAAAGACCATACGAATATCCTTGTCGGGATGCTGTGCTATAACTAGCAGCATTTTCTTCCTATCTGCGGTGCTAAAACGACCTTTTAACTCTAAGATGATACCATTCGGTAAAATAACGTCAGGAGTATATTTACGTTGTTCGGAAACCACGTAGTGCAAATTAACAGTTTCATACTCAAATGATACATTCTGCTCGTCAAGTTTACCGCACACAACCTTTTCATAGTTACTCCTGAATCTGTGGATTGTTTTCTTCATAAGTCTTTTTGTTGTGGCACGAGTGACAAAGCGATTGTATGTTGTTATGGCTTAGTTTAGCTCCTCCTTGTTTGATTGGTTTAATGTGATCGACTACATCAGCAGGTACAACTTTACCTTCCTCTTCACAATGTAAGCACAAAGGGTTCTGATTTATCCACCAACCTCTAAGTCTACGCCAAGGTGCTTGACGATAAAACGAAGTGTCACCACCCCAAGACTTATTTTTGTCTACGGGCTTAACTCTTCCTCGACCTTTAGGTAATGTAGGCATCTGTTAAACTATAATTAATTCAAGTCCTTTTCCTTCGGTTGCTTCCAGTAACTCATTGAGAGTTCGCTTTGATGAAGTAATATCCAACAAGGAATCCCCGTTGACCTGTCCAAAGCTAGAGCCAACAAGAACACACCCTCTTGTGTCGGTATTATAGTTTCCTTGATGAATAAGAATGTATCTTCGATTTCGAACATTATGCAATATAAGATGTTTTTTGTACTTATCCGATGTTCTGTGAGAAACTTTATACACACCCTTAGGAACGCAACTCACGTTAGTTTCATTATCCTTCCAAGGCAGCTCCAATGTCTTACACTCAAAAACTTTTTTAAGCCCCTTAAACAGCGTTAAATGACCTAAGGTTTGTTTACCGTCATCGTCAAGTCTAGTTAGTATCGCTTTCATTTTTACCTTTTAATCTTTTCTATTGACCTACCTGCAAAGTAAGCAGCGTAAACAGTTATAAGAAGAGTTTGATATATTGGTTTGTAAGCAGCATCAATAGTAAAACCACCTATGTTGCCATCAAGAAAAGAAAGTAACACTAAGATAAGCGTAAGGAATATAAGCACCAAAGGTCGAATGTTCTTAGACAACCAATTATCCGCTTTCATATCCGCTTCCCACCTACGACTAACTTGCTCCTGAGCGTCTGACTCAGCTTTAACTAGCAAATCTTTCATCGCTTGTTTAGCGGCTAACTTCTCTTCTTTAGATGTGCTTAAGTTGTCTAGGATTTCCCCGACTGACTTAATTACATTACCACCAAGTATATCAACCAATTTACTCATATCTTTTGTTTTTCTTGTACGCTACATAGAAATTAAATAGTGTATAAGCGATACCCAGGAGTAGGGCAGCGAACCTTAACGCTGCTTCTACCTCTGTGAAACTTAACCCTATAGCTGTACCATTGACCGCTAAATTTTTGATTGAATCGCTATCCATTAGTTATAGGGCTTTAGATGTTATCTATATCGTTTGCGTTATCTCGAATAAACTTAGCCGCTTCGGATCGAGTCATCAAGCAATTTTTCGGATAGGCTTTGTTCTTTCCTAGCTTAAGTAAAGCGGATAGCTCTCCATCTAACCAACTTGCTTCGAGTTCGATTATATAGAATTTAGCGTTTCCGATTTTAACCATTGGGTTAGCACCGAACTCTCTGCGGTTGTACTCTCCAAGCTCTTTAAAGGTTGGATGAATCACTCCGTTTTGGATGCCCTCTTCATCGTACTCAGGTATTCCGTAAGTAGCTACTAACTCTGTTGGTATTAGTTTATTAAAAGTTGTGTTATCTAAACACATATATACATTTCCTCTCATAATTAATTTGTATGTGCAGATAAACCTGCGTTATAATTGTTTTCTACTTCGTCTGATGATAATTCTGCATCATAAAGTCTTACATCGCTTATTAAGTTTTGATAAAATCTAGTTAGATTTGTATCTCTACCGATTTGCTTTGTATTTGAATTAGTTACAGAACCACCTGCATTTTCTGTATCGGTTTGAGCAACAGAATCAATATATAAGGTACACAATCCACTAATATTTCTTGTGATAGCAACGTGATACCAATTACCTTGTGTAAATGTACTATCAGCCTCTAAGACTGCTGCATTAACGTAACCCCCTAATTTATTAGAACTAAAAGAAACTATACCTGCTGTACCTGCTCCTGCTGTATCTCCTCCTAAATTTAACGCAACATTAATTGAACTTCCTTGAAATAAAAAGTCAGCTTTAACCCAAGACTCCATTGTGAAAGCACCTGTACCAAAATCTAAATCATCAGCATCAGCCACTTCAGCATAACCACTTCCGTCTAAATTAAACGAGTTCAATCTATCTCGAACTGCGTTACCGAAGATGTCCTGTGTTGGTATACTTGGGTTAGCTATAACAGTTGAGTTTAATGTTGCTTCTCCATCTGTTAGTCTGTAAGAACTTGATGATGATGATTCTTCTAGCTGAGCTCCCCAAACTAAAACTTCTCCATTTGTTACATTTGGAACGCTTAATTTTATTTTTATAGAAGATTGACCTGATGCAGAACTATTTGTATGTGTTATTCTTTGCCAATCCCCTGTAAGTGTAAAAGACTGACTACTAACACCTGAACCATTGTAAACATATAATCTCACATCTTCGCCAATAGTACTACTAACACCTTTAACATATATAGACGCAGTATTATATTGAACAGTTGTAATATTTATTGTAGATTCAATATATGAATTTGTGCTAGTTCTTATTAACTTAGTTGCATTAAGAAGCCCTGTTGGAGATGTGAAACCATAAATTTGAGTTAAATTGTTTTTTGTCCAAACACTTTGACTAAAATCCTCACTATACGTCAGCAAATTACTCCCCTTACTCCAATTCTGCATACCTAGTTGTGGTATTCTTGGTTGAACAAGTTCGTATGTAGCACCATTTATAGTACCATTATTACCCTCTCCCGAACTATCATAAGCTACCAATCCATCGCCCTCGCTCAAAGCCCAATAGCCTTTTAAATTAGATAAACCTATTGACGTGCCACTTCTATCAGTTACTAAGTTTTGAGGGTTTGCGTAATCGTATGCGATGTCATCTGATGTCCAAGCTGAGTTATATATTTGAAAGTCAGACAAACTACCATCAAAATATGATTGAGTTCCAAATACCATTGAACCTATTGCTGCGTCTGTACTTGAACTAAAATCTATTGTGCTAATTGTTTTATCTGTCCCTAATTGTACACCATTTACAAAACACTTAGCAGTTGTGCCATTAATTGTAATAACACATCTATTCCAAACATTTGTTGTAACAGAACCAAAATTAAACCAACTTACTGTATCGTCTAATATTGAAATTTGATTATTATTGAAAGATAAAATAAATCTGTTATTAAAACCTGTAATTATATCAAAAAATCTTCCTAAAGTATCATTTGAATTAAACCAAAAAGCAAAAGTAGCATTTGTACCTGCCATTTGAAATCCATCAACATCAACATAATCAGTTGAGCCATCAAACTCTAGAGCCTTACCTGTAAACAACTCGCCTACATTATTGTTGCCCGATTTGTCAGGTGTGATTTGGGTTAGTTCTTTTATAGACAACGAAGATATTGATAATGAACCAATACCACTCAGAGATTGAACTCTTGCAGCTCCATCCCCTGTACAAACACCAATAAATGTAAATTCGTCTGTACTACTAAAGTTAGTAGATATAGTGCTACTTCCTAACATCAATCTAAAATCGCCGCTAGTATAAGAAGATAGTTTGCATTTAAACTCGTAAGTATTACCTACTTGTAGAATTGCATTTGTAAGTGTACTACCACTACCATCATTAGAAGCTATATCATCATCAATAGACCAACCACCGTTATCAACCCAAGTTAAATCATTTAGCTCCCTACCTAATGTTTCGCTCGTTTCAAATCCAAGCCACATCTTTAGATTGGTTGTGATTACCTGAGCCGCTTCGCCCAGGCTTCGGATTGCTCCGATTACGTTTGTAAAACTTATTATCATAATTTAAAAGTTTTAAATTAGATTAATATAAAGCTACTATGTCCGATGCTGATGTACCTGTATTAAATACTTTTTTAACTTGAACTGCTAATACCGATCCGTTTGCTAAATTTTTAAATGTAACATCATCGCCTGATATAGTTGTTACTTTAACATCTCCACCTGTACCGATAAATAATACACCGCCAGGTATAGCCAATGTTACGTCTGATGAATCAACATCTACTGCGACTGCTTTAATTGCTTGTTGCGTTACTTTGTTAGTTGGAATGAATCCCATAATTTTAGTTTTTATTAGTTGTTATTAATTGATTGTTTAAAATTGTAAAAAGGTAGTGAGAGAACTAGGCGAAAAAGGTAGCGAAAACCTAACCCCCTCACACCTTTTAATTTATTCTTACTATACCTCTATCGTTCCAAAGGTCGCCTTTATTTAATTTTTTATTAGACGTTGGTAACGTGCTTCCACTTAAAGTGTCCATAGTAGGAGTATCTCCTTTCTTTCCATTTGCACCTTTCAATCCTTGGTCGCCCTTATCGCCTTTATCTCCCTTTGGTCCTTGCGTTCCGCCTGATATATCCTCTTTTAAATGACGTCTAAGCTCGTCTATCTCTTCCGATATGTTTTGTAACTGAAGATAAACTATACCTAACTGAGCAAAAGAACCTCTATCTTGTATGTGTTCTCCGTTTGCAAACTTAGTTTCTAACTCAGTTATCTTAGTGTCATCAACTTTGTCTTTACCATCACCTGTCTTAGTGAATATAGTCTTATTTTTCTTGTTTGCTAGTGCCATATATTTTTATGTTCCAGGTTGTGTGTTGTATTGTAAAACGATTGACATCGATGTTCCGTGTACTTGTGATGTATCGACTCTACCGATTGAAATTACATCTCCCTTAGTGAAAGTCCAATTACTAGGGCAATCTACCGCAAATTCAGTTGTGTACGTGCCAGTAGTAATAGTGTCACCTATGTTTGTACTAGAACCTGCTTTGTGGAAAGTTAGTTGAGATTGTTTACTTGCTGTATGAGAGTTGTAATTAACTATACTTTTAACAAATCCGTTGTAAGGTACTGTAAACATTAATTGATAATCACTTGTACTTAAAGAATTACCTTCTGCTACTGACGCACCCGAAATAGGTATGTAATAATCTACATCAGCCGAAGAATGGTGATAGTGAGCTGTCCGAATGTCAAGTACGTTTTCCGCTTTTACGTTGGTTAGGTCGGATTTAAGCGGTCTTAAAATACTTCCTACAGGATATATCATACCTGTTTTAAAAGAATCTAAAAGAACTTGCGTAGCACCTTTGTTAACCTCACTTCTTGACTTAACAACTATAGCATTTGAACCATCAGGATAGCTAAGAACTAACTCTTGGTTCTTATAAACTTTAGCACTTGTTGTACCATCAATTTGTACCTTATCGTCTGACGTATTAGAAGGTATTGCAGTATCAATAACTCCAATATTATCGTTGCTTAAATCAGTTTGTATAATATTACTTGTAGCAGAAACAACTTGGTCTAATACGTTTGTAGGATTCTGTGAATCAGGATTGTTAATACCTATAAAAACAGGTGTTCCTGTCGTAACATATTGTATATCATCATTAACCTTATACCACTCACCTCTCATTATTTCGCTTTGAGCCTTAAATGTACCTCCTAAAAATGAATAGTATTTAAAAGACGAATCATCGTTTAAACTATACTTTATTAATTTAAGAGGTGATATATCATTAGATTGTATGTCGGCTTGTAATATCTCAAGCGGCTCAACTTGTAAAGCCAAAAATTCATTGACTAAAAGTTGATTTATATTTAAAGGTACGTCAGGACTAGGATTTGCTCTTTGAAAACCTGTAGCAGATTCCCATTGACTTGTAGTAGAATTATAGTGTTGTACTGAATATAATTTATTTTGTAATGTAGAACCTATTTCTAATTTTCCTAAATCAAGAAATTCTGAAGAAGTTACTTGGTTTTGTTCTGCTAAATACTTAAACCCTGTAGCGGTATCTTCAAATTCAGTATCACCTAAAGGCGACATAACTATTGCTTCACACTCAGTACTTTGTGTGCCAGGAGTAGGATCGGCTATGTCTACAATGTAATATTGAGTATAACCACCTTGTGTGTCTGTACCATATTGTGAGTAGTTATTACTAGCAGTCATTTGTATAGAAACCTCACCTATTATGCCAGGAGCTTCAACAGGTGCGTTAAAATGAATGTCGGTTCTAAAGGATAAACCTAAACCAAAACTTCCAGGAGAAAAACCTGCTTGACAAGGTCCTAAATCATCAGAAGCTATAATGTTTTGAGTATTACTTGCGTTATAACTTATTGCGTTTTTAGGTAAGCCAACACAATAAATATCATTTAAAGCTCCTGAAACACTTTCCTCGTTATAACCTCTTGCTATAGTTATAGAAAGTGGAGTACCACTTGCAGTCCAAACAAATGGTGTAGATGGATTGTTACCGCTAGTTGAAGGCGGTTGTAAATACTTTGTAGTAGTTCCATCAGTTATAGATATAATTAATGTAGCGGTAGTTAAAAAAGATGAATTTCTTATAACAGGGTTATCTAAAGAACCTGTGTAAGTAAATTGACTTGCAAGAAAATTCTCTTGGTGTACTGCGTGAAAGTCTAAGTTAAGTAAATCTTCACTATTTGTAGGTAGTTGAATCGCACCTGAAACAAAAGCACTCGTTAAATCAGCAGTTGGTGTAACAAATAAGTTTGTTGGTCCTAAAATAAATTCAACACCCACACTCTCTAAAGAAGGGTCGTATTTTAATACACTACCACCCAAAACAATATTATTAGATTGGTCTATTGCTATAGTAGTATTTATGTTTCCTAAAGAAGTCGCATCAACTCCAGACCTTCTTTGCCACACATTTAAAGTTCCGTTATTATTATTAACTAAACTATTAGGTTGTAAGAAATAGTAATAACCCTCAGCTAAAAAACCAATAGCATTAAAAGCCTTTAATGAACCATCAAATACGTCTGATTTCTTGTATTTATATGCTTTATCAGAATTTGTTATATTACCCTCTTCATCGTATTTAGTAGGTTCTGTAAAAGCTCCTTTAGTGGTAGCATAAAGAGCAAATGGATCATTAGATTGATAAGTATCTTCAGGTCGCCACCAATCAATAGCTGTTCGTAACCATTGACGAATCCCTGGATTTGGGGTAATAGTAGTGTCAGTAGTACTAGTAGCAATATTCATTGTATTAGCACCACCAAATTCTAAAATATGATTTGATATAGGATAGGCTGTATTTTTTATTGTTTCACCTGAAAGTTCATCTTCTTTTCTTTTAGTAAAATAACCATAAGAATCTGTTGCTGTTATTTTAGTAGAATAAGGATAAGGAACGTTTTGTATAGAATCAAACCCTGGTTGAATCCATCCGAACCACCAAAGACCTTGGTCGTTTATGTTGTTTTTATATACTCTAACGTAATGATATTGCTCTCCTTTTTTAAGCAACTCTTCATATAAAAAATTTTCGTCAGTATCTCCTTTTATATAAAGGTTTATAGAACATTCAGAACCAATAAAAGTTCTATCTCTAGTACCACCTTGACCCGACCATTTTATTTCAAAACCTTCGCCTTGTAAATCACATTCAACAGACGAACCTGTATAGTCTTTTTGCCAAATTTCAACGTACCAAGTTGTACCTTTTTCGCCTAATATTTGAGTGTGTCTTATTTTACCAAATGCCATTTACCTTTTTTTTTATCTGTAACCTTTTCTTCTGTTAGCTCTATCGAACACTATCAATAAATCATCTCCGCTTATTCTTACATCAGGAATTGCCGCTGCACCACCACCGCCTAAAGCGTGATTAGGTATAATCGTTCCGCTTGAACCTGGCACGAATAGCTCAGGTCCTCTTTCACCTACTATACTTGGTCTACCTACAGGTGGTCGCCCACCATCGGCAAAGCCTAAAATATTCATAAAGTTACCACCAAATGTTTTCGCAGTACCCAAACCTGTTAATTGTAATAACCCTGCTAAGATAGCCGTTTTAGCTATCATTTTAGCTATATCGATTAGAAATTGAGAAGCAAAAGTACCAAACTTCTCACCGAAGCTAATCGTTTGCTCTTGCATTACTCCGTTAACTTCTACATACCTTGTTTGCTTTTCAAACAGATTTACAAATCCATCAGCAAAATTAGAAAGCATATCCGTTCCTAATTGATTTAAAGTCATTATCTGTTCGCCTGTGATACCTAATTGCACCCCAAACTTTGTTAATTCTAATCTTGAATATTGTATTTCTTCAGTAGATAAATCTACTCTACCACCTCTAAGTTCAGATTCGCCAGAATCACCACCTACAGATGTTATTGTTCTTGCACCTAGAGTTGCTCCTTGATTATTTAAAGCTCTTTCAGATAAAAATAATTCATCAGCCGCTTTTTTAGCAGCTATCATACCTTTTTGGATTTCACTTAAAGCTGTTCCGCTACCTGCATTTAGCATACGGAAATCATCCATTTCCTTATTTAATTCTCTTTGAGCCTTTGCTAATTCTTCTGCTTCTTTTTGTAAATCTCCGTAATGATGTGCTAAAGCAGAAACTCCTACAAGTAAAGCTACAGCTAATGCTTCCATTGTCAAAAGTGGTGCTAATACTACCGCTAAAATACCTCCAAGAATCATTAAACCTGATTTAAGCAACGCAAGTAAGGGTACTAAAGCTGCTACAGCTAGTAATAAAACACCAAACGCTGCTGCTATCCCTAGCACATCTATTATAGTATTTTGAGTGCTTTTATCTAAATCAGAAAACTTATTAGCTAAATCTGTTATTTTTTGTATTACAGGTAATAGTCTTTCTACTAAAAGTTCACCAAATACAATTTGCAATTCATTAATAGCAGATTGCATTTTTTTAAGTTTACCTTTAGTGGTAGACTCCATCCTATCTGCCATTTCACCAAGGGCAGTTGTATTTGTTTCGTAGCTGTTAGTTAACTCATCTACTTTAGCTAAATTTTGAGAAAGTATAAGTAATTGATTGGCTGCTGTTTTACCTACTAATTCTTGAGCATCATTAAGGGACATTTGACCTGAAGCCATACGCTCCAAGGTTTTATTAAATGGAATACCCTCTTTGTTAAGTTCCATAAATATAGACCTTAACCCTGTACCTGCTTTAGAAGCCTTAATACCATTATCCATAAGTACACCCATCATCGCTGATAGACGTTCTACAGAAACCCCTACTGCATTTGCCGAAGCACCTGCGTGACCGAAAGCAGTCGAGAACGTATTAAGTTGTATAGATGAATTGGCAGCAGCCATAGCTAAAGTATTCGCTACACTAGCTGAATCGGTTGCTTCTAAATTAAAAGCGTTTATAGATGCTGATACGGTTTCCGCTGCAATGGTTAAATCTTCGCCAGTTGCTAAAGCTAAATCTGCTATAGCTTCTTGCATTCCCATTATTTGACTAGGATCAAAACCTTTACGACCTAATATAAGTTGTAGTTTAGAAAATTCAGTAGCAGTAAATTGGGTTGTCTTACCAAGTTCTCTAGCTGTACTCTCTAGTTGTTTCATTTCAGACTCCGTAGCACCTGTTACTACAGCTACTTTCATCATCCCATCCTCGAAGTCTACAAATGTATCTACCGCTGCTTTACCTAGTGCCGCTAAAGGAGCTGTTACACTAAAGGTAAGTAAAGAACCCATACGAGCTGCACCCGAAGCGAATTTAGCTAAACTCTTGTTAGCTTTACCCATTCCCTTCTCTAACCCTTTTACGTTAGCTGCGACAATTATCGAGATGGTCTTTACTGAGAACCCCATTACTTTTTATATTTTATTAAACTTACTTTTATTGTATTTCTCTAGAACCTTTTGTATGTGTTCTTTTGAAGCTATCTCTTTTTTCGGCTTATTCTTACTATCCCAAGGAAGAGGTAATATCTCTTGTGGCTTTAGATTCTTTTTTGAGTGAGGTTGCAAACATCCCATCAATACGACTCGAGTTTGTTCCCATTGGTTCTGTGACATCTGTTCTTGGTGCATTTTAAAGCCCTCTAAGCGATTATTAAAAGAACGTGGGGTTAAACTATATAATTCATCATAACCTAACCCCAACATCCCTAAACCGATTTGCTCTAATTTGTCCCAGTCAATATCTCCTTCGTCAGAATCTATCTCCTCTCCCTCAACTACTTTCCCTCGCCTTGAGGTTGGTCGAGTTGGAACGCTTCGAATATTTCAGATATTTTAGAGAAATCTTCATTATCCAACCACTCTTCAATGTCAGCGATTTTATAAGTAAACTTCTCTCCAATCTTCTTCGCTCCGTACTTCAAACCAAAGTAAGCGATAACTCCGATGTGGTCTATCTCCGATCCTAACTGATTTAATTCGTTTAGCTTTAAACCTAGCTTTTTGCAGATTTCTTTTAAGCATAAATAACTAAATCTGATTGGTCGCTCCTGACCGCCTAATTCTACCTTTTTCATTTTTATTTGTGTTTATTTATTAGTATGTACCTTTTGTTACTACTCCTGTACCTGTTATAGTCACAGAGTAAGTCACATTCTCTTCAACTCCTGCATCCATAGAAAGACTCGATATGTAACCACTTCCTTCCCATTTAACATCTGAACCACCTGTAGCTCGTTCTGCGAATCTTACTATTACCTCATTACGTTCGTGAACATCATCGTAGAACTCTTTAAAGTCTAAGTCAGCGTTAATGTCTTGTAGTGCGTCAGTAGACAACTCAAACGACCTTAAACCACCTGCGTTCTCTTGATAACCACCGCTATCTTTAGAGGTAATATCTCTTAAATCGTTGTTGAACGATATTGAAGCTGATGTGCTATGTGCGATAGGTTCGTAACTATTTAAAGTTTCACCTGAAGTAATTACAATAACTTCTATAGCACCATCCTCTATTTCTGCTGTACCATCTGCAAAACTTAAAGTGTTTACGTCACCTGCAAAAGTATTAGTAAAATCTTTATATTTATAATCGCCATCAGTTTCTGTTGGTTGAGAAGAGTAACCATTAGCAATAAGCCTGTTACTAAGTAAATTCAATAAAGTTCCACCTGTATTCCCTGTTATATCTAAATCAGGTGACAATTCAGCTACGTTATTTCCTGAACCATCTGTTGTATTTAAAATTTTAATAGTACCAACAGCATCTAAAGGTGTAGCTTCTATAACTCTAACTCTAGTTACCTGAGCTACGTTAGCAGGCGACTTTTTGTAAACTAATAAATCCGATGCGTTTTTGATTGCCATAATTAATGGATTTAAAAGTTAATACTATGATTTAGATAACTGCCCTGTACCTGTAAGAGAAATAGAATAAGTTGCGTTTTCTTCTACACCTGCGTCTATTGAAATAGAAGTTATTAGAGCTGAACCAGAGTAAATCATATTAGTTGCACCAAAGTTTACTATAACTGCGGCTTGATCTTCCCAAGTATCCCAAAGAGCTTCAATATTACCATCACCTGCTCCGATTTCAACAAAAGCATCTCCACTTACTTCCCAAGAACGTAAACCTCCTAGGTTTTCTTGATAACCTCCTGAAGATTTAGTTGTAGAATCTCTAAGGTCCATATTCATAGATATAGATGCTGAAGTTGAATGTGCTACTGCTGTCAAAGAACCACCTGTCGGAGTTATTGAAAGAGTCACATCTGTTGCGTTTAAAATTGCCATTTTTATTTAGTTTTTGATTATTAAACAATTAAATATTACGTTTTTGTAGAACTTTTCAGGTGACTTAAAATACTCATCATCTAGGGTTTCAAACCTAAACTTAGCGGTATAAGTCACACCATCTTCGGTGTAGTCCACCTCGTACAAATCTAAGGCTTCTACTACTGCCTTAGCTTGACTATATGTTGTTAAATAAACGTCAGCGAAACAAGCGATCCGAATCGATACGTCACAAGACTTTAACGAGTTTCCTTTACTCATAAAGTTACTTACGTTGGTTATCTCGAACGTGGTCGAAGGATATGTTACACCTTGCGGTATAATTACAGGAAAGACTCTGTTAGCACCACCATTAGCTGTTGTGAAAGCTGATGTAGCGTTAAGTCTTGTTATTATTACTTTTCCTATATCTTGAAACATACGTTTATTTAAATCCTGCTTTCTTAAACATTTTATCTAACATCTTAGATATATCTCTTTCGGCTGTAGCTGAAATATCAGCACCTTTTTCATCCATAACCTCTTTGTAGAAGTTAGGTTGATTTTGTATTCTTCCTGTAGACTTACCACTTTTGTGAAAACGCTCTTTAGTTCCGTTTACCAACATCGCAGGTAAGTTTCTACTTTTTTTACCTTTTACATAAGTTTGGTTAAGGTGTTTTAACCTTGTTCCAACAAATAAGCCAGGTTTCTTAGACCTTCGAGCTGTAATGATACCAATCGAATCTGCTATAGATTTACCGACTTTTTTACTTTTAGTTGCAGCATCATATCTTTGTCCAGGAACTTTATTCTTAGTCCTGTGCTTATATTTCATTTTAAGAGCCTTTACTGCTTTCTGTGCAGCAGGTCTTAGTGCTTTGTTTATTATAGTACGAGATTCTTTTTCGTTTTTACCAAGCTCCTTTAAACTCTTTTTAGCTTCTTCTAAGCCTTTAATTTGAATTACTTGGTCTTTAGTAATACTAGGTTTTTTATTTCCAAACAATCCCATCTATACAGGTGATTCAGTTGGTAAATCCTCGCTTACGAATATCTCTATAAATTCTTTTCTTGGGTCAATTACGTACCCAATAATATCTAAATTGTTGCCCGAATCAACTTCTTCTAAAACCCAATTAGATTTTATGTTTTTTGTTTCCGAAGAATATCGGATCGTGTACACAAACCTAGAGTAAGATTGTAGCTCGTTACCTTCGAACTTCTCCTCGACATCACGAAGAGATTTAACATTTTTATTAGCCCATATAGTATGTTCGAGTGTGTAAGCGTTAGTCACACCGCCGAAATCATCTTGTGTAGCTGAAAGCGATTTTAATTTCACACGAACATTAAAGTCACCTGCTTTTATTTGACTTATAAACGCCATCTAGTGATAACACTTATAAGGTTGTAATAATATTTGAGAAGCCATAGGAAACTGACGCTTTCTATCTTCTCTGAAGTAATACATATCAGCTACAATTAACTTGATAGCTTGTTTAATCGCTTCAGGTACATCTGTACTAGCCGTACCATATCCTGTGTTGAACCAAAAGTAAAACGTATTAGACGCATTATCCTTTAGCGTAGTGCCTGGAAAGTCCGAACTAAGGTAAACTAAGGAAGGGTTAGAGAAAGCGTCTATATACGCCTTATCTGACTCTTGAGCAGATCCATTTGCATCTGTCCAATTAACAGGTCTTTTAGCAGCTGCAACAGGTTCAGTAGTTGCATCTACATCAACTAAAGTACAATTAGGAAATATTAACGAAGCCTTATTTACTTGCTCGTTAAAGTAAAGTTTGTATTGGTGTGTTATGAAGTGGCGATTACAATAGTTCTCAGCCATATCAGTAGCAGCATCTATATAGTAACCCAACAAATCGTTTTCATCGTTAGAATCAATACGCAACTGAGCCTTAATATCGTCAACCGACACCACCTTAGTAGTAGGGTTATCGACTAAAACTAAATCGCCTTGTTTGTTATCGTTTGGGTCTAAGTACATAGATTAAAAGTGAAAAAGGTTAAAAAAGGGAAGCCCCGAAGGACTCCCTTTAATTAAAAACTATTTATTATTAAGCTACTAAAGAAGTTGCTTTAACAAATCCTGCTCCATCAGAAACACCCCAGTCCATATATTGGTTAAGTACCAATCTAGTTTGACCGTTTACAGCTACTGAATAAGGATCTACCATAATGTCTAGTCCACCGAACATTCCCATATATAATTTAGAGAAGTCACCGAAGAAGAAGTCACCTGATGTACCTGCTACTTTAGTACAACCATTAGTGAAGAAGGTAGGGTAACCGTTAACTAAAGCACCTTGCATACCTACGTTTACTGCTGCTACTTGAGCTGATTGCTTAAGTTGAGCCATTAAGTTAGGAGAAGCTACATAAGCTAAGTTTCCTTCAAGACCACCTGCTTCTGCTAAAGTTTGCTCTGCTGAAACAAAGTCTAACATAATAGAAGCTAAGTCAGAGAAAGCTGACTCAGTAAATGTGCTTGTTGCTAATTCACCTAAAGAATCAGGAGCGCCTGATACACCTGCTGTAGAGAAGATAGCTGCATCCATTTTTTGTGCTGTTGCACGACCTAAGTCACGAATGATAGCTTGTTCTGCTGCTGCTCCGTTTTGTAGCAATAATTGCTTAGAGATGTTTACGTAAGAAGCTAAACGAGTTGGAGTCAATTCAACTTTACCAAATTGTGCGCCACCATCTGCTGCTGCGTCAACTTCACCTTCCCACTCAACAGAAGAAGCTCCAGCTACAGGAATTGTAGTGTTAGCACTTAAACCTGTTAAGATGTTTGCACCTACTTTGTCAAATACAGATGCTTCTCTCATTGCATCAGCAAATCCTAATACGTTTGTAGGAGCAATAGCTGAACCTGCTTGAGTTACATTAGCACGAGATTCTAACATAAAAGAAGGAATACCTAAACCGTTGATTGAACGACCTGCTGAACGAGCTTCGTTTACAGCTTCTTCGTGCATTTCACGCTCTACTCCGTCTAACTTTCCGTTAGTAAAATCATTTACTGCCTTAAAGAAAGAGAAATCTCTTACTTCTTTTGGCTCATTTGATACTGGTGCTACTACTTTAGAAGCAATCTCAGCGTTTAATTTTTCTTGTCTTTCGATCATTTCGATAGATTTTTTTAGTTCGTCTATTTTAGACATTTTACCATCGTAAGATACTTGCTCTTCAGCAGTAAAGTCACGAGTTTCGTTTTTGCAAAGTTCAAGCATTTCGTTAGCTTCTGTAATGAAACCTGCTCTTTCTTGCTTTAATTCAACTGAATTTTTCATTTGTTTTAAAGTTTGCTTTTGAGTTTTAACTCATTAGTTAATAAATTAATATTCGAAAGGTCTATAACCTCTTCCTCTTTAACCTCTTCGGTTTCGTTGTTAAACTCTTCCAAAGAACGTAAAGCTACATCAGTATTGGAGTAAGCCCCAACACCAACAATCGAAACATCAAACAACCTTCCGATCTTATTGATATTTCTCTTTGCTACATCACCATCTTTACTCCACTCGTCATCTTCTACCGTAAAGGCAAACGAAGATTCATAAAGTAAACCTCTACGCATTAGTTCAGCGACATCTCGCCCAACCGATGTGTTAGGTAACGTACCATCGTATCTTAAACCTAAATCATCTACAGACAACTTAAGCGTACCACCGTGATTTCTATCTAAGATAGCGTTCATATCGTGGTTAAATGTTAAAATTACATTGTCATCTAATCGACCATCAAACGCACCTCTTGAGATTGTTTCTCTGAAGCCTAAATCTCTGCTTTCGTGGTCAAACAAAGAAGCGTAACCTGTCACTTTGATTTCGTCAGAATCTTCTTCCATACGAACCTCAAGTGCTTGTGAGTACACTCTAATTTCTTTATTATCTTTCATATCTAAACTATTTTTTTCTTCGTTACGTTTAATCTCTTTTACCTTTTTTCTAGACCAACTGAATCCTGAGTCACCGCCCCATAAAGCCCAAGCTATTCTACCTGCACTTGGATAACCCTTCTCTCCTGGACTAAAACCTTCAGCTTTTTTATCAACTTCGTGTCGGCTAAAGAAACTAAACATTCTTTTAATTGTAGATATAGATAAATTTCCGTTTATTATATCTCTTGCTCTTGATACTCCTACCTCAGTACCACCTCTTCCGTGTTCCTTTCTCCAATCTAGCCCTTTACGAGCTTCGGACTTCATTCCGCTTGTAGGAGTTGTATTTATATCTTTTAAAGCCATTATTCGCTTTCTACTTCTCGTTTAGTGTCCTCTCCTAGTTTATCTAAAGGCATCATATTCGATTGCATATAGACCTTTTCGCTTTCTCCACCCATCGGGTTCATATCCTCAAACGAACGTACCTCATCAGGAGATAATACACCGATGTTTACTAATGTTCTATAGTAGTCAGCTCGTGACTTAGAATCACCTCTTAACAAAGCGTTAAGATTAAACTTAAAGTATTGTGTACCTTGCTTTTTAAACGGAATTAGTTTAGAGTTTAACTCAGTTTCAATTCTTTTTACGTAAGGCGTAATAGTGTGAACCACAAAGTCTATTTGCTGTGCTTCTATGTTGTTGTAGCTAGCAGCAGATAAATCATTTATAAGGTGGTTCGGTACTCTAAAAATACGAGCTATTTCACTTATAGAGAATTGTCTTGATTCTAAGAATTGTGCTTGATTGTTCGGTAACATCTTAGGCATAAAGTCCATACCTTCTTCAAGTATAGCTGTCTTACCTGTGTTAGCCGATCCACCGTAGTTGTTAGACCAAGATTCTCTAAGACGCTTTGCTGTTTCAGGCTTGAGAGTGCCTGGGTGTTTAAGAATACCTCCCACAGACGCACCGTTCTTAAAGAATGAACCTGCGTGGTGGTTTAAGGCTAAAGATATTCCTAAAGTATTTGCTTGTGATTCAATAGGCGATTGCCCCTCGATACCATCAAGAGAAATACCTTTACAATGAATCATATCGATTGCGTTTACTCTGCCTGTGTAGGGGTAAACGAAATTAGTGTTGTTTTGATTTATCTCGTAATATACACTTCTACCATCAGGTGACATATAAATATCTACATCAACGCATTGGATAGGGTGCAATCCAATAGGTAAACCTGCTCCGTTTCTTTCGATGTAAGCGTAGAAATTTCCATCTAAGCTCAAGTCAACTAGCATACGCTCGAAGAACATAAAAGAATTAAATAAAGGAGAAGGTTGTTTACCTACTAAATCAGTTAGGGGGGAGTTTAATTTTTTCTTTTTGCCAGTTTCAAGGTCAACCTCGTGTTCCGATATTGGAAGCGAAGCGATTGTTTCTGACAAGACTCTTACGCAAGACCAAACCGCTGCTATTCGCATTGCTTGTTCTTTAGATACGTTTTCGCCTGATTGTGAACCGAAAGTTGGTCCTAGTATAGTCTGTCCGTAAAGACCTCTTTCCTCTTGTTTAAGAGGTTGTTTTCTTTGTGTAAAAAAGTCAAATATTCCCAAATTGTCTTGATTTTATGAAAAACTATACACCTATAAATAGTAAAAACACCTAAAATGTGAACTAATTTTTCGAATTATTTTTGATTTTTTTTAAAGAACGTGCTAAAACCTTATGTATATAGCGGGTACTACACCCTTTAATTTTAGCTATTTCTTGTATTTTTAGCCCATATTCGAACCTTAAATACACAATATCTTTTGCTTTTTGGCTTTCTAATTTAAACACTTCTTCCCAAAGTCGGTCAGGAAGTGAATCGTAATCATCGCTTTTAAGGGGTGTTTTAGGCTGTTTAAGACGATAAGTCGTGTGAAAGGGGCTAGATGTAGACAAGACTTGATTAACGACCACACGAGCCACGAAATACTCTATTTGATTTGTTTCGTGTAAAGACTCGATAGTTTCACTCATCTGTGAAAGCAAAATAAGATTGATGTCCTGGACTAAGTCGTCTAATAGGTGATAGTCCTTGTTGTTAGCCAAAACACTTGAGCAAATCGCTCTAACACTACCTTGGTGTAGTGTGATTATCTCGCCTTTAGATAAAGAAAATTTCCTTGTCGTCATAACCTGTTCCACTATTTTTGTTTTTCATTGCTTCACTCAAAGCCATTAGACACGAAACGATACCATCAATCTTGTCGTTAGACTTTGCTTTGTTAGGCTTTACGTTACCTGCGGGGTCTTGGGTAAGTACAATGTTTGACATCATCCACCTAAGTACAGGATTTCCTGCGTGACGAATGTTTCCTCCAAGCACTAAAGTTTCGAACTCTTTTGTTGCAGGCGACATAGTCCGATAACCTTGACCTACAGGTATCATCGGACAACCCTCTTCTGTAAGGTCGATTACTATTTGTGAAGCGTTCCATCTATCATAAGCTATCATTTGAATATCGTATATCTCGCTCAAGTCACGTATCTTTTGCTTGATGTAGTTGTAATCGCAAACGTCACCAGGAGTAAAGATTACGTGACCCTCTCTGTGCCACTTTAGGTAGTCTACTTTATCTCGTTCGGATCGTTTGTAAGCGTTCTCTTCGGGAATAAAGAAAAACGGAATAATATCGTACCCATCGTTGTTGTCAGGGAACATAAGTGATAGACAAGTAATGTCACGAGTCGATGCTAAATCGAGTCCTGCGTAACAAGGTTTGCCCTCTAATCGTCTTGCGTCTACAGGTACAGCTCCCTCCATCCACTTGTCGTCACTTATAAATCTAGTTTCGTTTGCAACCCATTGGTTAAGGTGAAGTCTACGGAAAGTGTTTTCGTAGGAAGGCTCGTTTTTAGCCTTTACCGATTGCTGTTGCATATACTCTTCGGTGATAATCGTACCGAAGCCTGGATTGGCTTTCTTTTGCACCTCAACGTCAAAGATGTCATCGTCTTTATCTGCTTCGTACACAACGCCTAAGAACGAGTCGTCTTGGATAGAACCTTGTATAAGTTTCTTTGAATAGTCGTAAAGCTCTTTACAAATGTGGTCCTTTTGATGACCTGCTCCAGCTGTCGTGATACCTAGTAAAAGCGGCTCTTTCCTCGCCCCCATACTCGTGAGTAACACGTCATACAAGTCACGATTTTTGTGAGAGTGTATCTCATCAAGTAAGCAACAAGATAGGTTTAGTCCGTGCTTAGTATCTGCGTCTGCTGAGATTACTTTGTAGTACGACCCAACCTTATCGTAAGTGATTGAATCTCTGTAAGTACCTGCTCGTTTAGATAGTTCAGGATTTTGTAAAACCATTTGCTTTGCGATAGAGAACGATAGTCTAGCTTGTTCTTTATCAGCAGCAGCCGATACAATCTCCGCACCCTTCTCTCCATCAGAAAAAAGCATATAAAGTGCGATACCTACCATTAGATTTGTCTTTCCGTTCTTACGAGGGATAAACACAAAACATTGGCGAAACTTTCTGAGGTTAGTTTTCTTAGACTTCCAACCAAATAGTGGGCGTATAATATCAACCTTTTGCCACTCTTCCAGGATAAACTTTTGACCTGCTAACTCTCCTTTTACGTGCTGACAAAACATTTCGATAAAGTCCACAGCTCTCTTGGCACTCTTCTCATCAAAGTACCACTTGGACTCATCTATGTTTTGTAGGTTATTCATCGTTGTTAAAGAAGTTCTCTATCTTGATGTCAGGTGTATTTGCTTGTTTTTCGATTGAATTTACCTTAGCCCTACTCGAAGGTGTTAGACCAAATTCTTTTAAGAGCTGAAAGACTCTAACAAAAGATTGGTTAGCAATTTGTACTTCAGGTCGAATAACTGTCTTAGCGTTACCTTCCCTAGAAATCTGTACATCGGTTACACCTAACTCGTTTACGACTTGCTTAGCTGCCTTATATTCGCTGTAAGCGTCACAAAGTAATTCTAAGGCTAGTGCATCAGCGTTAGTCAGAACAGACATATCGTGAAGTAACTCGCCTAACTCTAGGAAAGTCTTTTGTCCATCTTCGCTTAACCAGGTTGGTACAGCAGGAACAACTGAGGGTAATACAGGCTCGTTAGGGTTAACTCTATCTTTTCTTAGAGTCCCTCTTTGCTTTTTTATTTCTGTGGGTAATCTACTTGGCATAATGTCAAAGATAATCATTTTTCTGTAAGAAAGAAAAAAGTAACACAAAAAAGAAAGAACTATTATCCTTATCCTTATCCTTCTCTATATAGGGGTATCGTTGACCCCTAATTGACCCCTAAAATGTTATTTATTGATAATTAAGTCTTTAAGCCTAAATTCGTGTATTTTGGTCAGAATTTATATGGGGTTACAGCGATATTGCAAAAAAGCACCTTTTTAGTTGGTTATTAACAAATGTTTATTATCTTTGCCATTAAGAAACATTAACTAAAAACTTTATTATGTCTAAAGAAAAATTTTTAACTTCGCTTGACGGTAATTCGTTTAAAATATCTGATAAAAAAGGTAACGTAGTTGCTGATAATATTGTACTTGTTTTTGGCTTTTCAGCAGGAAGCCAGTACAGTAAAGAGAAAACTAGAGAGTACGCTAAACGATCGAAAGCTAAAAAAGCAAGATTATGTATTACAAAGGAACTTTAACAGACCTAAATTCTAAACAACCTAATGGACAACCTATGTCCGTTAAGTTTCGAGATAAATCTGTATTTGAGGTTCTTACGCACTTTAGTATGCTTATAGAAGATTGTAACCTAGAAGAGATTACTATCCGTATAAAAAAAGATGAACTAAAGATAAAAGCACACAATAAAACAAAACCACACTACAAAGATTTATAAGTGAGTACCATACTTGAGTTGGGCAAAACAAAAGTCCTATTGATTACTTTAATACCTAGTGGGATAGGCGTTAATTGAAGTAGGCAAGTCAGTGTCAAAGGTAGAGCCTAAGTCACTCTACCCTTGGCTTTGAACTAAAAAAACAAACAATTATGATTTCAAACGTAGTAATATTAGTAGCGACCATTACATCTGTTGTAGTAGTAATCGAATCGTTTAACAACAAGAAATGAAAACAAGTATTTTATTAATCTTAAAAAAACTTACTTATGCGTGGTATAATATCAAAAGTTCTCCGAGCATCAATCAAAAGAGGTATGAGCTTAAAGGTAGTCGAGAGATACCTCAGGATGAAGTACAAAATTGCTGTAAGCGTAGTTGTATTGACTAACCGAATTAAAAACCTAAAATAATTATGGCTAAGTTTAAATGTAACGTGTGTAACTCTAATGTAAGAGAGATAAGCAAGCACACAATAAAAATAGTTGATGGCGAAGTAGTTTGTCCTGAAGCAGTTTGCTGTGATGAATATATGGAGTCGATAAGAGAAGAAGGCAAAGGGTTTGGTGGAATCATCAAGCGACCAGGAGGAACAGTATCTAAAAAGTTTTAAATATGTTATATAAATTTACTTACGAAGATTCAGAACTAGATCATAGAGATTTAAAAATATTTTATATCCAAGCAGGGTGCGATGAAGTTAAAGAGTTTACTATCGAAAACTTTGTACCTGACGATTACGTCTTGTCGGTTAAAGGTGATGAAGAATTTGAACTAAGAGATTACTATCCACAAGATTGGTTTAACGATAATGTAACCGAAAGATATTTGAAGGAGCTTGTAAAAGAATACGAAAATGAAAGTCATAGAAATTAGTTTATTGATAACTTTAGCCTTTGTCCTGGGGTATATCTTTGGAAACGTAGACGTACCCTAGGGTGGGGGAGTACCCCAATTACCCCTTTAGTATAGGCAGGGCGTACAAGAAGGGCGGGCGTTGTCTTTCCCTCTTCCTC
>Ga0181410_1000189_pt1 | contig 27097 bp, 41 predicted proteins | sample 33SPOviralmetaG_FD_130112 | JGI IMG/M metagenome (GOLD analysis project Ga0181410, IMG submission 130112) | Marine viral communities from the oligotrophic San Pedro Time Series (SPOT) site, San Pedro Channel, CA, USA - 33 SPOT_SRF_2012-06-20 | ecosystem: Environmental > Aquatic > Marine > Strait...
CCAGTCGTCATCGGCTATCACGGTGCGGATTGGCTTGGACGCAACAGAGGGTACACCGGGTGCTTCTGAGTTTCTCGTGTATGACGCGAGCGTTGCCGGTAATGACACGGTGGCGTTGACGCTTGGTATCACGATGCCTGCGTCTAAGTACCTGCGGGTGTCTAGTTCAGCGAACACTATTGCGTTCTCGGCCTTCCTCTCGGAGATTACATAACATGACGATGAGTTCGTTCAGCGGATCTGGGTTGATTGGTTCTGTGCCTGGTAACGCGGTGATTAGCGATACGCCTACGGGGACGTATACGTCTGGGTCTGCCTCGTACAGTTTCTACACGCTGACGGCATCAGGTTCTCTGAACGTGACCACCGCTGGCCTTGCCGACATAATGCTTGTGGCCGGAGGCGCAGGCGGCGGCACAAACTCAGCAAGCGCGGGGGGCGGCGGTGGCGCAGGCGGGATGCTAGTCGTATCCGGTGCGTACCTCACATCAGGAAGCCAAACGATTGTCGTTGGGGCCGGAGGCACTACGCAGAACAACACATTCAATAGCCTTCCCGGTTCTGCTTCACGCTGCGGCTCGTACTACGCGGTCGGGGGCGGCGCGGCAGGCACACGAGATACGGCTCTGAACTATGCCGCTGCCCCCGGTGGTTCTGGCGGCGGCGGTGCTGGTTCCGATCAGGCTGCTCAAGCGGGTGGAGCAGGCGTATCTGGCCAAGGCAATAACGGCGGTGCGGGTGTTCACAACGGAGCAGGCGGTGGAGGTGGCGGTGCTGGCGCAGTCGGCACAGGCGCAGCCAGCAACGTTGGCGGCGCAGGAGGCGCAGGCCTAGCCAATGAGTTCACAGGCTCATCCGTCACCTACGCGGGTGGTGGAGGCGGTGCAGGTAATGGATCAACTGCTGGTGCTGGTGGTTCCGGTGGCGGCGGTGCGGGTGCAACTGGAGGGTCGTCTAGCGGCACGGCAGGCACAGCAAACACGGGTGGCGGGGGCGGTGGGTCTGAGTTTGCGAATCACCCGACCGGATCTGGCGGCGCAGGCGGCAGCGGAATAGTTGTTGTACGAGTGAGGACAGCATGAGTATTCAACGGTTATCTGAAGCGACTCTTGGCGCGGGATCAACAGTCCCTTCGGCGGGTCGGTTTGCTCAACTTTCTGGTGGCACTTACACGACGTACACAAGTGGATCAACCACCTATGGAGTCCACACATTCACCGCGTCTGGCACTTTGACTGTCGCATCTAGCGGTGTCGTTGATGTTCTTGTCGTTGGCGGTGGGGGTGCAGGAGCGTCAGGTCAGTTTTACGGTGGAGGTGGCGGTGGAGCCGGAGGAGTCATTGAGGTCGGCTCACATTTTCTTGAACCGGGAGCAGTCACAGTAACCATCGGTGCGGGTGCTGCTGCGGGTGCAGGGCTGGGCACGAGTAGTCGCGTTGGTGAGTTGTTTGCTTTTGGTGGCGGCCTTGGCGGGGGCTACGACGTAGCGGACGTTGGTGGCTACTACGGTGGGCTTTCGGGAGCGTCGGGTGGTGGCGGCAACACGCACACGAACGCAAGCAAAAATCCCGGCATTGGGGTTACCGGCCAAGGAAATGACGGCGGAGCAGGCGTAAGCAGCACGAGCGCGGGTCAAGGCTCAGGTGGTGGAGGCGGTGCCGGAGCCGTTGGCGCGGCAGGCAGCGGAACCACGGGCGGCGCAGGTGGAGCAGGTCAATCTTCTTCGCTGCAAACAGGCAGCGCACAAACGTATGGTGGCGGTGGCGGTGGCTACGGCACGACCAAGGGTGCAGGCGGCGCTGGTGGCGGCGGTGCTGCGTTAGCCGGAGCAACGGGCACAGCCGCTACTGTGAATACTGGCGGTGGAGGTGGTGCTGCTTACAATAGTGGTAGTGCTTCCGTTGCTGGTGGTGCTGGTGGCTCAGGGATCATCGTGGTACGAACGATCATCGGTGGCTCTGCTGCGGGTGTCGTAGCGACTGGTGGCACGGAAACTACTTACACGGGTGATGGAGCGAATGGTGTCGCTGGTCAGTCGTACAAGGTTCACTCGTTTACTTCTTCTGGTTCGCTGACTGTGAGCGCGGCTGGCTTCGTAGACTCTGTTGTCATCGGCGGTGGTGGAGGCGGCGCTAAGGGGCCTTCCGGCGGCGGTGGGGCAGGACAGTATTTTGAGAAGCAACTTTACTTCGCACCCGATACTTACACGGTCACTATTGGCGCGGGTGGTGCTGGATCAAGCACGACCGCAGACAGCAGCAACGGATTGCAGTCACGGCTAGGAGAGTTTTGGGCAGTTGGCGGCGGTGGGTCTACTAACCGTGGCATTGGACGCGACGGTGGTTCTGGTGGTGGTGGTGGCGACGTAACGGTCACTCCTGGTGTTACCACGGCAGGTGGTTTTTCTGGTGGTTCGGGAGGAAGCCAATGTGGTGGCGGTGGAGGTGGTGCAGGGCAAGTTGGCGAGGACGGCTCTGACTCGTCTACTCGTGAAGGCGGCGATGGTGGTAACGGAGTTGCTTCAAGCATTACGGGCTCGTCCGTCACTCGGGGAGGAGGCGGCGGTGCTAATGGTGCTTTTGCGCATGGCGCGGGTGGCTCTGGTGGAGGCGGCGCAGGTTCTGCGACGACAGGCGGCGATGGTTCTGTGAACACAGGATCAGGTGCGGGTTCTGGTGGTTCATCTGCAGGTGGCAACGGTGGCAGCGGAATCGTAATTATTAGGTACGCAATCTAGGAAGAGGAAAAATGGCACACTCTGATAATGCTCACGCGGTTCGCGTGGAGGACGGGATCGTTCGGGAAGTCATCGTGATCCCGTACTGCAACGATAACGACAATGAAATTACCGGTTACTGCAACGGGCTTGGCTTAGCGGGTACCTGGATGGATACCTCGTACCTTGGTTCCCGGCGTGGTCGTTACGCCGGTATCGGTTTCACTTACGACGCTGACGAGGATGTGTTCGTCGCTCCTGTTGTTGAGGAAGAGGTTCCATAGTGCATTGGAATCTTGATACTCCTGGCGCTTTGCTAGCCGTACTGAGTATCTTCGGTCTGCTTCTTTCAGGCTTGATCTTCGTGATTGACGCTCGCATCAGCCGGATAAAAAAAGAAATGACACCGAACGGTGGGACGTCAATGCGCGATGTTCTTGACCGCATTGAAGCACAGAACACAAAATTGGAAGAGCAACTCGATCACCATATTACTTGGCATTTAGAAAATAAGTGACGGAGAAAACTAGTGCAGAACACTTGGAAAGACCTTGAAAAATTCATCTCTGAATCCCCCTTGGGCGTCGCACTAAAGGTATTTGCTGCGACTGGCCTGACGTGGCTGGTTGACAACATCGGAGACTTCGGTTGGCCTCCCGTATTGATCGCTGCTATTCCCCCGGCAATTGTCGTTCTCGTTGACTGGCTGAACGGTGAGGACACACGCTTCGGTCGTAACTCTAATGGCTAAGTTGGTAAAGGGCGGTGTCGTCCTCCGCGATCAGATCAATAGTCGATGGCCCGGTCGAGATAAGCGGAGCGATGGATGGATTGGGGATCGAGCGCACTCTAAGCGCAAGTCCGATCACAACCCTGATAAAGATGGTTGGGTTCACGCCATCGACATTGACGAGAACATGGGCAAGAAGGGCAAGTGGCGCAACGGTAAGACAGCGAAGAAACTTGCTGACCAGTTGATTGCGTATGCGGCGTCTGGCTTGCCGGGTAGTAGGCGCGTCAAGTACGTCGTGTACGAGGGCCGACTGGCTTCGGGCACTTACCGCAGTAAGTGGTGGAAGTGGCGGCCCGGTAACTGGGGCCACTACCAGCACATTCACATCTCGTTCACAAAGTGGGCACAAAAAGACGAGCGCCTGTGGCCCCTGCCGATCCTCACGAAGAATCGTCAGTTGAAAAAGTCGTGGCAAAAGAAACTTTATGGCTGAGAAGAAGAGACCGAAAAAGAAGTTCAAGACCGCTGCCTGGACACGACGCGAAGGGCAAAACCCTGACGGTGGGCTGAACGAAAAGGGCCGCGCGTCCTTGCGGGCGAGGGGCCAAAACATCAAGCGGCCTCAACCGGGCGGTGGCAAGAGGAAGCGTTCTTTCTGTGCTCGGAGTCTTGGTCAAAAAAAGAAGTTCCCCAAAGCGGCGAAGGATCCCAACTCGCGCCTGAACAAGGCTCGCAGGAAATGGAAGTGCTAGGTGGCTGAGAATAAGGCGGTTGTCAATGACATTCCTTTTGCTATCGGTCAAGATATTATCGACCGGCTTGCCCGTTTCGACCGCAGCGGGTTTGCTGCGGATTACGCCATAGGTAATCAGCCATGGCTTTCTTCGGCATCAGATGCTACAAGGATTTCCCGAGTTACGACTCCGTACCAGAAAGAACGTGTCGATCAAGCGGCGGCTGCCGGTGAGAACACGCTGTCGAACTGGTGGCTCCGCTCTGCTACCTCGTGGCATCGAGGTGAAGGTGCCGAGTTCTATGACGCGGACGAAGGCGACCTGTTCCGTTTCCGTGAGTCGGCGAATGTGGATGTGTGGACGCAGGGGCAGATTAGCCTGCTGAACTCCACGTCGGAGGTGGCTAGCCATGGTGGCTCTTACGCGCACACGTGCTCGCTGGGAACGTGGTTCATAAATGGCGGCAACGTGTACCTGTACAAGATTGCCACGAGTTCCGTTGTGCAAGTTACTTCTTTCTCTGGCACCGCTCAGGCTCTAACTACTGACGGTTGCAACGCACTGGTCGGTGCTGCTGATGGCATCTACGAGATCGACAGTTCACTGGCTACAACGAAACTGTACAACCATGCAGGTTCAGGTGCATCGTGGACAGTCCAAACCATTGGTTACGTCAAAGACCGCATTGTTGTTGGATGTCAGATTACCGACGCATTGCCGATGCGTGTGTTCGAGTTAGGTCGTAATCCCACCTCCCCTCCGGTAAACATCAACTTGAGTACGACTTCCGGGGACTCGCGCTACGAGTACGCAACTACCGAACTAAGTTTTGTCGCCGTGACGGAAACCACGAGCGCGATTTTGGTGGCGTTGAACATCGGCGTCCAGGCTAAGGTTCTGTCGTTTACAATCGACACGTCGGCCAGCGGCAGCGGTGCTATGCTTACGCCAATCAACGTAGCGGAATTTCCCGTCGGTGAAGTTCTCCGCAATCTCAAGTCTTACTTGAACACGTACGTCATCGCTGCTACAAGCAGGGGTGTCCGTGTTGCCGAAGAGTCTACCTCGGGTACGGGGTTCATTTACGGCCCGCTGTCCGTGGAGGATGACATCACGGATATGGCGTTTGATGGTGAGTACGTGTACGCAACGCGCACCACCGAGCGTCTTGGTGCTAAGGGCCTGTGGCGCATTGACCTCGGGCAGCAGGTCGGAGACTTCTACGCTTTCGCTGCTGATCTTTCGGTGTCTGAGGGCACGCCGCAGTCAATCGCATTCGTAGGGACGACAGGTCTGGCGTTGATCTGTACGTCTGCAAAAGTTTTCATCGAGTCGTCAACCGTGAAGGCCGAGGTCGGTACGCTGGATTCTGGCTTCGTGCGCTACGGCACGACGGAGTTCAAGCAGCCCGTGTCGTTCTCGATCCGCAGTGAGACCACGAATGGTGTGCTTGGTGTTCAACTGTCAGATCCTACCGGGGCAAACGCCAAATTTGAGTCTATCCCGCTGGGCCGGGTGCTGAACATTCCACTGTCGGTAGATTTGCTGCCCGAGACTGAGTTCGAGGTGAAGGTCACGTTGACACGTGACACGAGTGATACCTCACTGGCCCCCGTCCTGCAGGAGTGGCAGTTGCGTGCGCTCCCCGCACCTTTACGATCTCGAACGATTACTTTGCCTTTACTGAATTACTCGGAGGAGAAAGACTCGAACGGAGTTATCCGGGTGTCCGATCCCTGGTACCGGCTTCAGGCGTTGGAGCAGTTGGAGCAGACGGGTGGGGCGTGCCTATTGCAGGACTTCTCGACGGGTGACGAGCGCATCTGCGTGGTTCGGGCTGTACAGTATGAGCAGTCAGCACCGCCGTCGTTCGTTGATGGCTTCGGTGGCATGGTCACCGTGCAACTACAAACCGTGGATGTGGAGATTACGTAATGCAGATGTCGCTTGTGCCGCTAGTGATGCAGGGGGACTCAGACGCACTAGTGGGGCGAGTGAGGCAGGTGTTGAATGTTCCTGGCGGCAACACGTTAGACTACGAGTTATCAGAAATGATAAGGGGCATACAGCGCAATCAAGACATTCCGCCCCACGGATGCCTGGACGAGAGAACCCTGGCAGTTTTTGATATTACTCCGTACTAAAAAAAAGCGAGGCCACCTTCGGGTGGCCCCTTTTTTTATGCGCATATTCGGATACTGCCCCCAAAAACCCCCTTATTAGTCGCTCGCCTACGGCTCGCTCCTTGCCGGAACCCTGAAAAAGAGAAATGCCCCCCTACCCCCCACGATTTCAAGATCGTAGCAGGTAGGAGAAACACCCTGGCCGGCTCATGCCGTCGCCCGTCAAATGGAGTTTCTGCCCCACGCTCTCGCGCAGGCGGAGCCTACCACAGGTGTGCGACACACCGGAACTCTTGGCGTTGTCACAGTTCGGTGCTACGGTTCGCACGTGGTCTTCGAGTGGGAACTGGACAAGTTCAAGCGCATCCGGCTAGAGGACGATATTGAGATCCTGATGGACTCAAGAGCGAGATTTGCGCTGGTTCTAGTGCCCTGGCACAGGACGGACGAGCCAGAGGTTGACAAGGCAATGTGGCACGCGCAGGCGCAAGGGTTCGAGGTCATTGTCGAGATGGGAAACATCGTCGGCTACACCATCCCCGAAGTTGACAACGAAGATTGGGAATTTATCCTCATGGAGCCACAAAGTGAATGAAGCACCATCACACCGCTCGTACTCGCAGTTGAGTACCTTCATGCGATGTCAGCGACAGTATTACCTAGCGAAGATCGCCCAAGTTCCCGAGCAACCGGCTGTGTACCTGGCCGCAGGAACGGCTGTCCATTCGATGATCGAGCACGTCAATCGCGAGTTGGTGGGAGAGCCTGATGCCTGACCAACGTGGTATCCCGACACGGATATGCGTGTGCGGCAGCGACACCTTCAAGGTGCTGGTCAGGTTCGAGGACGGCCTACCCGTGTGGTGGACGCTGAGCGGGTACTGCGCTGAGTGTGAGTCGCCGGTAACGCTTGCCTCGCCCGACGAGCAAGAGGAGTTGCTGTGTTGACCGACATTTCTGAGAAGTGGTTGGAAGTATTCCAACGAGCCGTTGCCGATGTCGAGGCACGCAGCGACGTGCCAGCAGAACAGTGGCGTGTGGCTGGTCGTCGCACCAAGGCAAACCCCGATGGGGAAACGCTGGACTTCTGGCAGTCCGAGGGTCTGCGTCAAGTCGAGGAGTACCTGGAGTGGTATGAAAATTCCGGGTGGACGATTGCCACCCTGCCCGACGGCAAGCCTGGCATTGAGTGGGAGGCTCAGGTGCAGTTCGGCGGCTCTCCGGTGCGCCTGATTGTCGATTGCGTCTACACCAACGGCACAGACCTGATCGTCGTTGACTACAAAACGGGCCAGCGTGTGCCCTACGGCCAAGAACAGTTGGCGTTGTACGCAAGTTCGATTGAGAAAGCCTACGGCGTGCGCCCCAAGTGGGGTGCGTTCTACATGAGCCGGAAGGGTGAACTTTCAGATCTTGTCGATCTTGCCCCCTGGGGAATAGACTACTTTGACTTCATGTTCACTTCAATGAACGAGCAAATGGCAACAGGATTCTTCCCGCCGCACGTCGGCGATCACTGTTCTTTCTGCTCATTCAAGTTGTACTGTCCCGCCGTGGCTGGCCTCAAGTCAGCAGAGTTCCCGTTAGAAATATCGACAAAGGAGAGCAAGTGAGTAGCACTACGGAATCCCCGTTCAGCCTGACCGTCAAGGTCGGCCCGAATAATGACCTGCTTACTGGAAGAGCAGACACCAAGGAAGAAATGACTCAGCGCATCGCTGACCTCCGAGAACTTACGGCGGTACTGCAAGGCTCTAGTCAGAGTGCTGTAAAGGATGACACGCAGGCGGCAGTTCAGGCCCTCGCCGGGGCTGGAATCACCACGCAGGTAGTCGAGGAATCCACCGCCATCGACACACAGATGGACAGGTACGGAAATGAGTGGACATACGGGCACCCCGATGCACCGGATCTGCCCGATGGTCGCGGCAAGTATGCACGCAAGAAGGGCACAAACAAGGCAGGCCGTGCGTACGTCGGCTGGTTCGACCCGGTGAAGGGGCCGAAGCCTTTCTCGAAGGGTGCTGTGGAAGCGGAACCGATCTGGCCACAGCGATAAGACGTGCGCTCGCTACTGCAGGTCATTCGTGGCTCGTCGTTGGCGGGTGAGGATCTTCCAGAGATCCTCCCCGCCTTGACGGCAAGCACGATCAGGTTTCGTCGTGGACAACTTCATGTAGTTGCCGGGCAACCAGGTCGAGGCAAGACGCTGTTTGCATTCTGGTACGCCGTAAAGTGTGGGGAGCCCGTGTTGTATCTCAATGCCGACTCCGACCAGGGAACGATGGCAAACCGGGCTGGAGCCATCATGCTGCAAATGCCCGTCAGCGACGTCAAGAGGCTGCGTGACACCGAAGCCGAAGTGCTCCTTGAGGATGCGATCTACGACCTGACCCGCCGGGTGCGCATTGAGCCTGACCCCCACCCGACACTCGACGGAATCTATGAAGAAGTGCAGGCGTATGTCGAGGTGTTCGGGATGCCTCCAGCAGCGATCTTTGTGGACAACTTGATGAACATTCAAGCGACGCACGACAACGAATGGACGGGGCTTCGGGATGCCATGAGTGCGCTGCACTCGTTGGCTCGTGAGACTGAGAGTGCAGTCATAGCCCTGCACCACACAAGCGAGCAGTCAAGTAATCCCGACGCTCCCGGCCCTATGCGCTCGGTCATGGGTAAGGTCAATCAACTTCCAGAGGTTATTCTCTCGGTTGCACGTGACGGCGATAAGTTTCATGTAGCGGCTGTGAAGAATCGGGACGGCGAGGCTGATCCGAATGCCACCAATCCGACGACCGTGTACTGCGACGCGCCAACGATGTCGCTGTTCAACAGCCTGCAAGAACTGGAGTTGTACAGAACTAAGAGGGAATGGCAGTAATGCAGTGGCACGAGGCCGCAACGTGCCGATCCGTTGATCCAGAGTTGTGGTTCCCCGAGTACCAGGGGCAGCAGTGGGAGGCCGTAATGATTTGCTCTCAGTGCCCTGTGCGGCGCGAGTGCATGACTGCATCGTTCGACCAGCAAGAAGAGTTCGGCGTGTGGGGTGGCCTGACTTCCTGGAAGAGGGTGGACTTGCTGCAGAAGTACAGGAAGAAGCCTTACCCTGACCGGCCCGGCTTCATTGACCGCCTGCTTGAGCAGGTAGATACTGATATTGCGGATCGCGTGGCACGCCAGGAGGAGATGAACGACCGGCGATTAGAGCGCAACGCGCAGAACAATCAGCGAATCCGAGACGAGTTGAAGTCAAGGGGCTTGAGTTCGAGGGGTAAAGAGTGAGTACAGCAAACAAGCGGAAAGGCTCTCAATGGGAGCGTGACGTCGAGGATCACTTGAATACTCAGGGCTTGAAGGCTCGTCGCCTTCCCCGCGCAGGATCGAAAGACATCGGTGACGTTTGCGTAGTCGGGGCCGACTTCGACATTGTGATCGAGACGAAGAATGTCAAGGATGCCTGGAGTCAGATGAAGGGCTTCCTTCGGGAGGCCGACGTTGAGTCTTGCAACTATGACCTCAAGTATGACCGCAACACGATCCCGGTGGTAATGACTAAGACTCGTCAGTCTGGAACGGGCGAGGGTCGGGTGGTCATGACCATCGACACGTTCATCAACCTGCTGAAGTGGGGTCATGTGGCATGAACGAGGAAGTGATGGAGCAGCAGTTGCTTGCTGTGTTCGAGCACTACGGGCTACCCGAGCCTGGCTATGGCGAGCGTTCGATCAAGTGCCCCGCTCACGATGATCGAGTCCCGAGTGCCTCCGTGAACCGCCAGAAGGGTCTTTGGCACTGCCATGCTTGCGGAGCAGGCGGTGGCCCTATCGCCCTCGTACAAGCGATGGAGCAGGGGTCATATCAGGATGCTCGTAGGATGGTAGAAAGTCTGTCAGGCTCCTCGACAGAGCCGATTTGGAGCATTCCTAGGCGTTCTAAGGGTAAGCGGTGGACTCCACCCAGGCTTCGGGCCACATCATGAGACTTACTGTGGAGTATCTTGGCTGGACACTGGATATCAACCTCGACCTGACCACCAACGTGGAAGAAGAGAAGGGCGAGGCTGACCGCCTCACCACTAGCGAAAACGGTTCGGTAGGATTCACCCCCGACCCAGCCTTCCGAGACTTGTATCCAGAAGAAGATGAAGAGTAGGAGAAAAAAATGCTAGAGGCACTCGTACTGACGGTGGCCCTTGCGGGTAAAGCAGATTTCGATTACAAGAATCCGTGGACACCAACAAAGAATGTGGAAGAGATCCCCGACAGCCTCTATCGTGGCTGGCATTACAATAAAAAATACGAACCGTTCAGAAAATGTATCCTGGCCCGCGAGAGTGGATCGAACTTCAAGAGCGATGGAAGCGGCGGCTCCGGCGGTTTTCAATTCGTCCAGAAAACATGGGACGCATACGTCGTGAAGGTTGATCCTGGGTACGTCGGGGTGCGACCCAATAAAGCACCACCGTATTTACAGGAAGAGGTCTTCTGGTCGGTACTCAACAGTCACGCAAAGAAGCCGGGGATGGAGGGCCGTCACCACTGGTCGGCCTCTCATGCTCACGGTGCCGGATACACACACGTAAAGGACTGTTGACCTATGACCCCCCCCTGTCCTCACTGTGGAGGGCCAACGAATACAGATTGCTACCGATTGCTGCTCAGGTGCGCAAGTTACGCCTTCGACTGCGGGAGGTACTCAATCAGGCCCGATCCACCCGTAAGGGAGATGCCACTTTTTGATTGGCCTTCGAGAGATCGCTTGAAGAATGAAACCTAACGAAAAGTTGATGGACTTGTGGACACGTGCAGCCCACGTGTACCACCAAGAACTTGGTGGCTCGCCAGCAGAGGAATACCTTGGTGGCCGAGGCTTACTGGATGCAGCCCCGCAGTTTCTTCTTGGCTACGTCGCCGAGCCGGAACCTGGACACGACCACAGATTCAGTGGCATGTTGTCGATCCCGTACATCACGCCTGCCGGTGTGGTCGGCTTCAAGTTCCGACGACTGACGGAGGGCAGCCCTCGCTATCAGTCACCCACTGGGCAAAGGCATCACTTATTCAACGCTCAGGCGATCATTGAAGCCTTCGAGCACATCCTCATAGTGGAGGGCGAACTCGACGCTATTGCCGCCACCGTTGCTGGCTTCCCTGCCGTGGCTGTGCCTGGTGTAAACGGGTGGAAGCCTCACTTTCGTCGCTGCTTCGACGGCATTGAGCGGGTGCTTGTCATGTGTGACAACGACCTGAAGGAAGATGGCAGTAATCCTGGTCAAGAGTTGGCTAAGAAACTGACTGAAATGCTTCCAGATGCGGTGCGCGTGTCGCTGCCCCTGGGGGAGGACGTCAATAGTACGCTTGTGAATCAAGGAGCGCAGTACCTCGCAGACCTTGTGAGGGCAATCGAATAGGAAGGCGCTCCTATGGTGGCTACACCACCGCCCTTCGCTCCACCTTTCGGCCTCTCAGTCGAAGAGTTAGTCCGTTATCATCGACGTGCTACGAACTATGCACGCTTCCGCATTCAAGATGCTGGCGCACGTGAGTACGGCCAGGAAGACCAGCAACTAATCGAGAACTATGACCCCGCTCGGTGCCTGCTGGAGATCCGTCAAGAGATAGCGGACGCCATCAACTATCTTGTCGGGCTTGACCTGCAAATAGGTCGCTGGCAAGACCGAATCCAGGATGTTGGATGAAAAGAATAGTTGTTATTTCTGACCTGCAAATACCCTTCGAGGATAAGAAGGCTGTCGATGCTGTCGCTCAGTTCATCGAGGAGTACGAGCCCGATGACGTGATCTCTGTTGGCGACGAGAGCGACCTCGCACCCATCAGCAGGTACTCACTCAACACCCGCAGCATGTACCAGGGAGACCTGGGCAAGGAGCGAGACCGAGTGGTGGACGTGCTGGGGATGTTGAAGATCAAGCACGTTACCCGCAGCAATCACCTCGACCGATGGTTCGCTGCTCTGTCCCGTGTCCCCGCATTCGAGACCATCCCCGAGATGCAACTCGAAGAGTTCTACAAGTTCAGGGAACTCGGCGTGACCTACCACCAAGACCCCTGGTCACCAGCCCCAGGCTGGCTACTCATGCACGGGGACGAGGGCACGCAGTCGAGTAAGGGTGGACAGGTAGCACTTGGCCTGACCATGCGCACGAATAAGTCGGTGGTGTGTGGTCACACCCACAGGCAAGGGATCTCCCATCACACGTTCACCTACCTCGGAGACAAGAAGCCGTCCGTCAAGACGGGCTTTGAGGTGGGCACGCTTGCTGACTTTGGGAGCCCTGGTATGAGGTATGCCAGGTTCAAGAACTGGCAGCAAGGCTTTGGCCTGCTGTACGTGGAAGGAAGCAACGTGACCCCCGTAGCCGTGCCCATCATCAACAAGTCATTCATTGTTGAGGGCGTCAAGCACTCGTGGCGGTGAGGGTATGGCACTAGAACTAGACGACGCATTCTGGATGGAAGTTACTGAGTTTGCTGCCGTGGCAGCGGCCCCCGTCCACCGAAACTTCAACAAGTTCATTGACTTCGATGATCTCAAGCAGTCAGCCTGCGAGTTCGCAGTCAAGAAGAAGCACAAGGTTGTTGAGTACCTGGATCGAGAAGATAGGCAGGAGCGTAAGCAGGGTGAGGCAGCACTAATCAAGATGCTGCGCCGCCATTGTGATCGTGTGGCACGCAAAGAGAAAGCGGCAAGGACAGGCTACCGACCCGAAGATGAATACTTCTACCGTCCAGCGATGGTCGAGAACCTCGTAAAAGTTTGGGGCTCGGGCGAATACGATTCTGCTGGACAGGTGTTTGACCCTGCCGAGATGGGGCAGAAGCGTAAGAGGAAGGTGGCCAGCGAGGGGAACGACTTGCTCGCCATGATGTCTGACATCGACGCAGCCATGAAGTCTCTTGACCCACGGACATACGGAATCCTGTACCTGCGATTAGTTGACGAGATGAAACTTGCTGAGATTGCGAAAGAGTGGGAGATAAGTACGCAGCGAGTGGATCAGATTATCCAGCGCGGGATCAGAAAGATCATCGAGTTTCTGGGTGGGTACACCCCTTACTAAGGTGATGGGGAGCCACGTGTGAGGTGGCTCCCCTTCTCCTTCTACTCGAACTGCTCAAGCCATGAAGGCTGTCTCATGGGCATGACGATCATGCCCGTGCCTGGTATCTCTTCTTGATGGGCCGAGACCAGACACTCGGACGCCTTCAAGGCTTGCCTTTTCGTTGTCCAAGTTCCGACCGCTAGATCGGGGCCGTTCGCCATAAGACGGGCGACCACGATCCATTGATCCTTACTTGAGCGCACGTCGTCAAGTGTTTCTACCACTTCACGTGCCATTTCTATGGCTTCGTCGGACAGGCTCGCATCAAGGATGTTTGCGACTGCAACCACTTCACGCTTGCTTGGTCTACTCACACCCTACCGCCCACAACTCGCCATGCTTGCCGACCTCGATGCCCTCTATCTTGCGAAGGGCAACTCGTAGTTGACGCCGTATGCAAGGGGTGCACTCGTAACCCCGCACCGACTGCTCACACTTCGACGCAGGATAATCCCTCTTGCAGGTAGAGCAAGTGACCTTGCGATTCACTTACTCCCCGTCGAGGGGAACGTGGCCCACACATGGAACTTATTACCGTCCCGACGTACTGATGCACGCAAGCCTGCGAGGCTCTTGATCGCTCCCCGATTGATCTGGTTTGCGTACACGTAGGGAGCACCGTCGCTCTTCTCGCCGACCTCGTAGGACTGGATGATCGTCCACTTGTCGGGGTTGGCTTGGCACTGTTCTAACTTGCGCCGGTTTGCCGTGGCCGCCGCTGTCTTGGTGTGTGTTGCAGGCAATGTGTCAACGAACTTCATTTCTTTCTCCAATGGTTGTGAATGGATGGGGGTGGAGGCCGAGTCCACATTCGGCCCCCACCTATTCAGTTGTCACGCAGCGAGAATGGCCTCGTTGCGTGGGTCTACACGTGCTACCTGTCATGGTAGCACGAGAGGGTATCGCGGAGTAATAAGTCTCCGCAACTTGAGCATTTACGTGACGCTTTCCAGGCACGCACGTACCCCTCCTCTTGCCCCATTTCTTTACCCATGTGGTGCGCAAGGAGCACCGCGCCCACGACTATCATCAGGGTAAAGATGAGAAACACACTCATACCATTTCCTGAGCCGGTGGCGTACCCGCGTGTTGGGGAGCGAGGTCTGACCAGCCCTTGACGTACCTCAACCAATCGCCACCCTGGATACGGTAATCCCCAATGTCAGAGTCGGGGTGCACAAAGGCCAGGGCCTCGTAGGACTCCAGTTTGCCGTACTCGATCTCCGTTCCATCTGTCCCGCCGAAAGGCAGGCGATTGGTGGCGTTGATGTAGATTGTCCTGGTCTCGTAGCCAGCACTCTCCTCCAGGTGGCGTATCCGTGCGAGCACCTGGGGGTCGGTGATGTCAGTCACCTCGCCGTACACGTAACTGTTGTACGGCAGGTCTGATTCCACCATGTAGGGGAAGGGTGCGTTGGTGTGTGTGACCCGCAACTCGTAGTGGGCGGTGTCGCTGTGAGTGTACGCCAGGGCCATCGTGTGACCACTCAGGTACCACTCGTGCAGCGGCTGCCCTTCACGCAGCGACCCGTACACAAACAGGGGTACGGGGTTGTCCTTGCTTGGTGTGATGTTCACTTCTTCTCCTCCTTGTGACACTTGCAGGAACAATCCCATTCAATCCCGAGGACGGTTCCTGGGCCTGGGCAGCGATCACATTCTATGATCTGCCCTTGGTGTTTCTTGCAGTACGAACTAATCACGCAGGTAAACTCCCTGTCTCCCTGGCGAACTGCTCACTCGGTGGCGAGATGGAGTACGGGTCGCACTCGATCCAGTAACCGAGCAAGTCCTCGCTGTTCCTCCCCGTCTTGGGGATCTCGTATGCCAGGAGTTTGTACGGCTTGGGTGTGGCGTACTGCTTCAGGCCCTCGGCCACTGTCAGTTTGCCGTCGATGACCTCGTGCCGCCACGTCGTACCGTCCTCGCCCACCCATTCGATGAACGATCCTTCTTCCACGTAGGGTGCAACGATTGCGAGGAACAAGTCCTCTTGCCCTGACTTGTTGTCGTATGAGTTGAGGTGCACCATCTTGCCGTCCACCGACACGTCGAACCCGAGTTGCAGGAACACGTCATACACGAGGTTGACTTGCTCGTCGTAGTTAGCAGTCATCCAGGAGAACCACTTCACCTGCAAACTGTCGAAATTCATCCCGAAGGTACCACCACGCTTCCAATCGTGGTACTTCCAGTTCGCGTCCTTGAGGACTTTCAGTACCTCCTCATTCTCAGGGACTGCGAACTCTGCTCTTGTTATGGTAACGAAGTAACCCATTGCTCTTCCTTCCTAGTTGCTGATTGCAGTACGACCAGAGCGTACTGCGCTGCTGTTACCGAGCGAGGCATTCCTTCCTGCCTCTTGGCCTGCGCCATATGCTGCGCCACCGATAGAACTCCCACCTCCCCACGAGCCACGGCCCTTCGGCACGCTGGTGTAGAACTTGTCCACCTCGCTGCGCCTGTCCGCTAGGACGAGAGCACCCGTGGTGGTCGTGCCATTGACGTCCACCTCCTGCTCTTCCATGCTGCGTGCCGCATTGCGGCAGCGTTCACCGATGGTGGAAGCGAAGCCTGAGTAGAACGAGCGTCGTGCTGTCCTCGCAGTCATCTTCCTCCACTCACCCTGATCGTCGAAGAAGCCTGCACGGTCGCGCCACTCGTCCTTCTTGATGTAACGCTCGGACGCTGCCACCATCTGCAGGGACAGGCTGTTGTACATCTGTGTCGTGATGTCGATGTCACCCTGGAAGCCATGCGCCACGACGTACCGTGACTCACGGTCAATCAGGAAGCGCAGGCTGTTGGCCCTACCGATAGCCAGGTAGAGGTTCACAAAGAATGACCTCGTTTGTGATCGGTCATACCTGTCGAACAGTTTGACTGTCTCAGCCACGGGGGTATCCCTGCGTGCCTCCCCGCCTGCCGCTAGGCGTGCGGCTTCCATATCTATCGCGTACTTAGTTGCCAACTCCTGTGCCTTAGCGATGTAGGTGTCTCGCTCTATGTCGTTGGTCGTTCCCTCTGCCTTGCTCAGTAGTGCGCCGATACGTGTGGTGATGTCACTCATTTGTTTTCTTACCTCTCTCTCTCAGGTATTCACTCACACCCTTACGGTGTGCTTCTCTCTCCTCCGGCGTGCGAGGATCGTCGTCGGGGTAACGATCCTCCAGAGGGTTGGTCAGGTACTCCTCGTACTCTGCTGTGTTACGCAACAGTGCTCCTCCTATCTTCCTTGATACCGAATGTATCATACTTGTAAGCGAAGATGTGCTTGCCGATAACCCAGGCGTGATGGGCCTGATAGATCGGTGACTCGTCGTGCTTGAGCACAAACGACTCGTACTGATACGGGTTGTAAGTGATCTCCTGGTAGCCGTCGTGCTTGCGGAAGAAATCCACGCTGACCGCACTGTCAACGCCGTCGTAAGAGTGCGCCCTCACACGGTGGTCACCCCAGGTCACCAGGTCTCCACGCACGAAAGCATGGACATTCTTCTTCTGTTCCTGCAGTACCCTCTGCCTACCGGCAGGCTGCACGGCGAACTGTGCTTCCGACAGGCAGAGGAACTGATAGTGCTGGACACGGCCACCGATGGGCCGTGCCGACAGGCATTGCTTGTGCAGGTTGTAGTAAGCCTCGTACCTCATGGCTAACTCCTATCAACTATGGCCTGCGCTGCACTGGCGAGCAGGGCCACTTGGTCGGTCAGTTCCACAATGTGGGAGTCAATGTCCCCGAGTGTTGCGAGACGCAGGCTGATCTCGTTCAGGTGGTGCTCGATCTCGGATACGTCAGTCATTACGACCTCCTAGTTATTCTTGATGATGGATACAGCGATGTCAGTGGCACGGGCCAAGTCTTCCTCGGCCCACCCACCAAGTGCCCATTGCGTAGCCTGCTTGCCTTGGTAGCACAGGCACATGCCGAAGTCCTCCCCGCAATCGAGGCAGCACTCGCAGGTGTAGCAGTAGCCGAACACTTGGGCCTCGTCGTAAGTCAGCACGCTGCCGCAGGATTTGCACGCCTCGGGGCACGCCTCGTAGTCATCCGTGCGTGGGATGGTGGTGTGAGCAGACAGGCCGTACATCCCCGCATACGTGTAGGTGTAGATGTGCTTGTACGAGTCGTTGCTCCACCAGATACCGTCCACCCACTCGCCGTCTTGCTCGTTGAGAATGTAGATGCCGTACTTGAGTGACTTCTCAGTGGTGAACAGCACCACCTTGGACGACAACCACGCCTCCAACTTGGCTGACTTGTTGGGCTTGTCAAGTATCTGCAAGCCACGGCGAGGCAACTCGACCTCGGCGAACCAACGGGTATCGCTACGGTCTTTCTCCAATGGGGCCTTGGGCATAATGCCATTGTGTGCGAGGACTGTGCCGCCCTCACCGACGGTGAACGGGTGGCAGTTGGCTAGGTCAGTTGCACCGTGGGTGGCATAGCGGGCGTGGTACATGGACGGTGTGCCAGGGTGATCCTTGATCGCCTCCTCGTAGGACTCGATGGCAACTGAGGCTTCCATGCTGTGCCCTTGGATAATACGGTCTCCGAGGTGGACTGCCCACCCGAAGCCGTCGGGATTGTTGATACTTGCATTCCACAGGCCCTCGTAATCGGGAGTAGCCTCGTGGTCACAGTAAGCGAGTAAACACATGATGTGCTCCTATCTAGGCCGAAGCCATATCGAACTTGTCGGCAAGCATGGCCGCCAAGTGTGGGTACTTGTCGCGCTGCATGAGCGCGTCGTGTGCGAACACGTCGAACTTGAGCGCACCGGCGAACGCTTGCCGCGTCGTCATGGTGCGGGTGTATTCGATCAAAGCGTGCAGAAACTCGATGTTGGCAAGCACCCTCTCGGCGATGAGGCTGCCCTTGAACATGCGTACTTCCACGGTGGTGCGATTTTGTAGGTTGATCCACATGTACCGATCACCAGCAGACCTGCCCCGCTTGTGTCGCTTGACGTTGTGGGCCAGGTATTCCTTGCGATCCCAATGGTCGAAGCAGTGCGAGTAGTCCACGTCGCCACGTCCCGCTAGTCGAGCCATCGCTGCCTCGTTGCGGTAGATGAACTGAGCGAAGCGGTACAGGTGCGCACTACTCTCGCCGAAGGCACGCGAGTCAATGTGAACGTGTATCCCGCAGGTGCTGGTATCCCACGAGCGCATACCGACACGTCGGGCGTGATCCATACTGTCCCGCAGTCGCGGCAGTATCGCGCGCCACGAGTCGAGAGTGCGCGGATGGCTCACCATCTCGATAGCGTCCTCGGAGTACAGCGATCCGTCACCCTTGAAGTAAAACTCGGAGTAACCGAACTTGTCGCGGAAGTAATCGAGCGCGTCCTTCCCTCGCCCCTCCTCGCTTTCCATTTCGACTTCCACGCCGAAGTAACGATCCTTCCTGTCGTCACCGTGGAAGATGGGTTCGGGCTTGTACGAGTAATCTTCCAAGCCGGTCATGCTTTGATTGCACGGGCCATTGTCGCGGTAGTGGTACTCGCAGCAATCGTCGCAGTTTATGGCGACCTCGCCATGGCAAGGCTCGCACAAGTCTTGCGAAGTCTGCCAGCCGGTAGGGTCTGACACCGTTAGCAGCGGGTAGATGTATCGATCGAAACCGTCGTCGCACCCTTCGCAGTAGTGTACGGCGGTGGCGAAGCACGAGTGGCACAAGTCGCGGTTACCGTGGTCAGCACGGCGGACTTGATGGACTGAGCGATCGCAGCGATCGCAGTTGTACAACTGAGGCTCTAAGACCTCATCGTTTTCTTCCATTGTTGTTTCTGGCATTGCCTTCCTTTCTGTTGGGGACTGCGATTATTCGCAATCGCAATCCATGCCGTTCATGCAACGCATGAACTCTGCGAACGCGGCTTCGTTGATATTGTGCTCGAAGTAGAACCATTGCTCATCGCTGAGAATGCCGTCCTCCTTGTATTCCTCCAGCAGCCAATGAGTGCCGAAGTAATCGTCCTCGTCCTCGAACATATCTTTCGCGCGGAGAACGATGTCCTCCCAATCGGCGCGCTGCATCAGCAATGCTTGCAACGCGCCGTGCGCTGTGCGCGCCGTGACGCGCGCACTCTGTGCAATGACGGTCACTATGACCACCACCCTTTCATGTAATCTATCGTCCGGTCTTTCCGTCCGATACATCTATTCTAACATACCCCGTACATACGCGGGTTAGAGTTAGCATGTGCCAGCCATCAAATGGACAGTCGGCCTCGGCCTCCCCATCCGGTGCGGCGACGTGCGCGCGGTGGCGCGCGACGGGTGGCGTGCTGTCTGTGGACGGAACGGGCGGTGCACGGGCGGGCGGAGGGCACCCCCCCACCGACCTGGGGTTTGTTAAGGTGGGCCCCACCCCCCACACCCCCTGTCCTGAGAAAAATATTTGCCTACATTTTGGGGCATTCCGGGCATCTTGAGAAAAAAGTTTGGCTTGGGGGGTTGAAATTACCCCCTTTTCAAGCCCTCTTCTTTAGTAGGGAAGAAAAAACATTGAGGCGCTTCGCGCCGTAGATGTTCGTATTTTTTGTGGATAAATGGGTGAGGTCTGTCCAGCGGCCCCCCTGGATTTTTGCCCCTGTTGTCCCTCTGTGGAGTGTTATGTCTGAGGATGCTTCGTCTCGTAGGCGGGTTAGTGCTGACGAGGCTCGTAAAGAACTGATTGATTTAGTGCGGCAGGGCCGCACCATCTCTGATGGCTTGAAAGTCATTGGCCGCTCGCGGTCGTGGTACGACGCGCAGCGGCGTTCGGTTGAAGGTTTTTCTGTGCTGGTGGATGGTGTCCGCCTGCGGCAGTCTGATGCTGCCTCGACGGCCCGTAACTCGGATCTTGGTTTCTCGGATTTCTCTGAGCGGTACCTGGACACTCGCGTGTGGCCGCACATGCGGAACGTTGTGGAGTTGCTGGAAGGCCGGGAGCCTGAGTGGCTGCCTGAGCCGATGATCTACGAGCCGGGTAGTGCGGGCTTGTCTCGGCTGATGGTGAACGTCCCACCGAATCATGCGAAGTCGATGACCATTACCATCAATTACATCACATATCGGATCGCGAAAGACCCGAACATCAATGTCCTGATCGTATCAAAGACTCAGGAGCAGGCGAAGAAGTTCCTGTACGCAATCAAGCAGCGGTTGACGCATCCCAAGTACGCAGACCTGCAGGTGGCGTTTGGCCCGGCAGACGGGTACCGGGCGACTGCTGACCAGTGGGCGGCGAACAAGATCTACTTGGGTGGGGATGCCCGGGACTCCGGCGAGAAGGATCCAACCGTTGAGGCTCTCGGGATGGGCGGTCAGATCTATGGTTCGCGCGCGAGCCTCATTGTGCTCGATGATGTGGTGACCCTGGCTAATGCTGGGGAGTGGCCTAAGCAGATGGACTGGATTCGCCAGGAGGTAGCCTCACGGCTCCCACCGGGGGGCGGTCAACTGCTAGTGGTGGGCACTCGTGTTGCCCCAGTTGATCTTTACAAAGAACTGCGGAACCCGGAGCATTACACGGACGGGACTATTCCGTGGACATATCTTGCAATGCCTGCCGTGCTGGGCTACAAACCTGACACGGCTGATTGGGCGACATTGTGGCCCAAGAGTGAACAGCCTTTGGCGGACAACGATGAACCGGACGCTGACGGGCTGTTCGAGAGGTGGAGTGGGCCGCGTCTGAATGCGGTTCGCAACGAGGTTGGGCCAGGTAAATGGTCGCTGGTGTACCAGAACCTCGATGTCGCAGAGGATGCCATTTTCGACCCGGTATGCGTCAGAGGCGCAGTGAATGGAATGAGAAAGCCGGGAGCACTGGTGTCCGGTGCGACAGGCCACCCCGCCGATTCGGTGAATTTTTATCGAGTAATCGGCATTGACCCAGCGATGACTGGAGATACTGCGGCTGTCGCTTACGCCGTGGATCGGAGAACAAACAAGCGGTACGTCATGGATGTTTACGTAATGACATCGCCGACCCCTGCCGCTATCCGTGACCTGATCCGAGATTGGGCGGATGCGTACAAGCCGCACACGGTAATCGTGGAGTCGAACGCTTTCCAATTATTCCTGACTCAGGATGAGGAAATCAGGACATCCTTGGCCACTCGTGGGATCGCCTACCGTCCGCATCACACGAGCACGAATAAAACAGACCCCGAGTTTGGTGTTGCATCCCTAGCCCCCCTGTTTGGCACTAAAACCAAGCGAGAAGGCCAGGAGGCCACCAAGCACGCAGGCGACAACCTAATCGAGTTGCCTGACGCCTCCCGCAGCGAGCACATGAAGAAAATGATCGAACAGTTGGTCACATGGCAGCCGGGGGTGCGTGGCAAAAAACTGAAAATGGACACAGTGATGGCTCTGTGGTTCTGCGAGATTGTCGCTCGCGAAGTTCTCACACAATCCTCGGGAGTTTCGAGGTTTGTGAAGAACGAGTTCGCCACGAAAGCGGACATTGAGTCTCGTTATGTCATAAATCTTGATGATCTTGCTGCTTCGCAGCAGTTCGCCCGAATCTAGGAGGTAAGCGGGTGGCCAATTACGCTCAACGCTTCGACGCAATCCGTAAAAGAAACGGAGAGCGCGATCAGCGTATGCGTGAGGTTGCGATGGTTCGCGCCGGAGACGCCGGGCAAGTTTTTCCTGGACTATTCCCCGAGGGCATGTGGTCAAAGCCGATCATTGCCAACCTAATTGACGTTGTAGCCAAGGACTTGTCCGAGCAAATCGGTGTCGTCCCGTCTGTTAGCGCATCCGGCGACTCGTCTCTCGATGATTCGTCCCGAACAAAGGCAGACAAGCGCACAAAAATCGCTAACTACTACCTCTCTTCCTCCCGCTTGGGTGTGAATCTGATCCGCGCAGCCGACCAACTCGTTACCTACGGCTTCGTGCCGTTCCGTGTTGAGCCTAACTTCACGGAAACCCGCCCCCACATTCACGTGGAGTCGTGCGAAGGTGCCTACTATGACATAGATCGGTTTGGGAGCGTCCTCGCGTACGCCCACCTGTTCCGCCGAAAAGCAGGCGACCTAGCCGCGATGTTCCCCGAGTACGCGGACAAGATCCTCACGCGGGGAATGTTTGGTTCCACCGACGAATCCTCGATAATGGAGGTCGTTCGCTTCTACGACGAGGACGAAAGCGTCATGTTCTTGCCGGAGCGCGAAGGACTGACGCTGGCGAAGACCCCAAACCCCCTGGGGCGCGTCCCCATTGCTATTGCGCATCGACCAAGCCTCGACGGGGAGACCCGTGGGCAGTTTGATGACGTGCTCCCGGTGTATGCCGCGAAAGCGCGGCTCGCTTTGCTGATGATGGAGGCCACGCAGAAGTCTGTGGAGGCACCACTCGCGTTGCCGCAGGACGTTACCCAGTTGTCCATCGGGCCTGACGCGGTTATTCGATCCAATAGTCCAGAAAAAGTCCGGCGAATCCCATTAGACATCCCACAGTACACTTTCGCTGAGAACAACCTGCTGTCGGACGAGTTGAAGTTCGGCACAAGGTTCCCGGAGGCCCGCACGGGCCAAATGGACTCCTCCATTGTTACGGGTCAGGGCGTCAAAGCCCTCATGGCTGGGTTTGACGGGCAGGTAAAGACCGCGCAGTCGATTTTGGGCGACGCCCTGGGCGAAGCCCTGTCCATAGCGTACGCCATTGACGATGCTTACTTCGGAGACATCCAACGTGAGGTTTCCGGCAGCGCAAACGGCGTCCCGTACAAGTTGAAGTACCGGCCATCGACCGATATTGACGGAAACTACGGAATCAACATCGAGTACGGCCTGATGGCTGGGCTTGACCCCAACCGAGCCCTGGTGTTTGCGTTGCAGGCACGCGGCGACAAGTTGATCTCCCGCAATTTCACGCGACGAAACCTGCCGATCACGATGAACGCGGCAGAAGAAGAACGCGCCATTGATATGGAAGAGATGCGCGACGCATTGAAGGCAGGGGTTGCCTCGCTGGCTGCGGCAGTCCCACAGATGGTTACGCAGGGTCAAAACCCCCTAGAGATTATCGAGAAGATGGCCACGGTCATCGGCGAACGCAAGAAAGGCACCCCTCTTGAGGATGCGGTTGCCAGGGCGTTCGAGCAACCAGAGGAAGAAGAGCAGGAGCAAGATCCAATGCAGCCTGCCATGCAACCAGGCGGTGAGATCCCTGAAATGGATCAGGGGCCGCCGCCGATGCAACAGTTACTTGCCGGGCTTACAGGGTCAGGCAATCCCGTACTTGCTGGCCGAGTGGTTCGGCAAGTTCCCGCATAGAGGAGAAGCAAATGATCGGAAAACAAGGCGGAATGAGTAAGGCCCCCACGGGTGGAGGCGTTATTCAGCCGAAGGGCAACCCCGGAAGCGGTGTCGTTGGTGGAGGTCAGGTAGCCACGGGCTCCAACCCCAAGCCCGTTGGTGGCAATAACCACAAACTGAAGTAGTCGTGCCAACCGTCAAGGGGAAAAAGTACCCCTACACGAAAAAAGGCATGATGGATGCGAAGAAAGCGATCAACGAGGACGACGCTCGTGGTTACCGCAAGCGCGTGGCAAAGGCGAAGCGCATCAAGGGTGAGACGGTAGTACCTGAAAAGACCAAGAAATACAAGATCCGCAAGCCCACCAAGCCCAAGTTTAGTGAGCAAGGCCCCAAGAAAAAGGGCGAGCCACCCAACAGGAAGTACCGATTCGGGCCTGGCAACGCTAGAAACAAGGACTACCCGGGTCTCTTTGATCCGAAACCGAGACCGAAACCGGGAAAGAAGAAGTAGTCATGCCTAATTACAAAAAGGGTGAACCCGCAAATCGCTCCACAAACCGCAAGGACGTATTTACTCCAGGCAAAGTGCAGGAGAGCGGATCGCTTGGCTACATGGTCGCAAGCCTAATGAGGGCTTTGGCTCGCTCGAAGGACAAGAAAGCCATCAGCAAGTTGGCGAAGACTCCTTCCGGCTCTTCACGCAAGTACCCGAAGAGCAACGTCAAGGTCAAGAAGACGGCGGTGAAGAAGACCCCTCAATACCGAGGTACCAAACTCCAAGGGAAGCGAATCGGGAAACCATCGTATGCCGAAGGGGCGGCTGCAAAGAAGGCGGCTGAGACAAGACGCGCGGCAACTCAATCAGAGAAGAAGACCCTTCAACCCCGAGCAAAGAAGAAGGCTCCCGCAAAGAAGGGCATGACAGAGCGCCAGAAGGAAGCCCTCCGACAAGCACGCGAACTTCGCGCACGGCGAGAACTTTAGTTAGGAAAACATGGCTAGGGGAGAACCACCCGGCAGGCAGTTTACCAAGAGCCGCCCGACTGCAACGACTCTCAAAAGCAGGGACACCAGTGGACTGAGTGGCCGAGAGCGTGCGGCTATTCAGCGAGCGAACAACAACGCGAGAATTAGCAGCGGGCGGAATCTTGAAACGATTGCCAGCGACTTACTCAACTTTATTGGTGATCGCGACCTAATCAAGGCCGCGATGGACGGCGAAATCAATCCAGCACTTGCTGGTGGGCTGATCGCCGCAGGCATGGTTCCCATTCCGGGGCCAAAGGTCGCCGCCAAGGCTGTCGGCAAGACCGTCAGTAAGGCTAAGAAGGGTAAGAAGGCACCAGTAGGCGAAAGTGGTCTGACTCAGACTATCGGTGACGCTGTTGGTGAGCCCGGTCAAAGGGTTGCCAACGAAGCCGTTGGTCGTAAGACCCCCAAGGGGGCGACGGGTTCCAAGGAAGTCAGGGCACCCAAGGACAAGCCAACTGCTAACCCGCCGCGTCGTGAGGATTACGCTCACGCCTCCTCCCATTCGCGTGCCGTATCCAAATGGCAGAAGAAAGTTGATGCGTGGAACAAGTCCAACCCCGAGAATCAGGTTGCTCAGGCGACGCCAGACCGCTTGACTCCGGGTCAGGGTAGGGCTGCGACAGACACTGAACGCCAGGTCAAGAAGGCGGAGGCGGACAAGTCCCCCGAAGAAAAGAAAGCCGTAGCGCGAGGAGAGCGCAAAGCGAGTAAGGCCCGACGCGAACAGCAAGTGGCAGAGGCTCGGGAAGATACTGGCGTCGCTGACATTACCCGCGAACGTACTGGTAAATTTATTGATAGTCGTGCGGAACGCATGGGGATGAAGCAAGCAGGCGGAGGCAAAAAGCCAGGCAGAGAAACAAAGATTGACGATATTTTAGCAACGATGCGTCAGCAGTTGGATGCTCGCGACCGAACCCCCGGCGCTCCCGACACCATGAGGCTTGACGAATCCGGGATGCTAACCCCGTATTCCGATCCTGATCGCTTTACTCGCCCAACCATGATTGAGCAGCAAAGGGCTGAAGCGCAAGCAGCACGCTACGAGGCTGCAACCGGGCGATCTTTCCCTCCCAGCGATGATCGCGTTCGTCGTGAAGGAATGAAACCCGGCGAAGGTTTCGCTAGGCCTGCTGCCGATTCAGTAGAAGGTCGCCTTCAGGCTCAAGCGAAAGCGGAAGACCTACGAGCCGACGCGGATACCAAGCGCACCGAACAGTTGATGGACTCTAATCGACCAACTGGTGCGCCCCGCTCAACCGAGCGTGCACCTGATTACCCGAAGGGGCCAGATGAAGGCCGGAGGTCGATGACCGCTCCCGATTCTGCTTATGCTGGTTACTCTCGACCACAACCAAGCCGAGTAACCACACCCTCCCTGGCTGAACAAAACGTTCGCATCGGTCGCGCAGAAGGAACAGTGGTTCCGGGCCGCATGACGACACCGCAACCAGACCTTAGTGGGATGCCACGCGGTGTGCCTGTAATGGGTAGGGGAGAACGCGGCTCTCAGCCGATGCGGTCATTCGAGTCAATGACTGAAAAGGATTACGCAGCCCAGGGCCTCTTCCCGGTTGAACGAATGCAACTTGATGACAACGGCAACCCTGTAATTTTCACTGAGTACTTGAGGGTAGACCCGGATGTCTACATCGGCGGGCCAGACACGCCGCCGTCCCTAAAGATGTCTCGGCCCAATTATCAAGGTTTTGGTCAAGGTGGGCCTGCCGCCACGAAAGTCGTACCCGAAAAAGTTGCTACACCGCAACCACCGGACGGGGGTAACCCTAGGTTATTCGTTACGAAGGAGGAGATTGAGGCTCGTACGGCAACAACCGGTGCGGAGGGGCCCAAGAAAGGCAAGGAACCCAAGAAGCAGCAGCAACCGCAATCTGGTGACCGATCACCCGAGGCTGTCCGCGCTCGAACCTACGAGGGTTACCGCGAGTTAGAACGCCAAGGGATTCTGAACCCTGGCGACGCTGACCGGATTATGTCTGGCGGCACGGGTGCCCAGAAAGTTTTTGAGGAGACCCCAACTCAAGAGCAGCGCAACAAGGGCATAAAGCCCGGGAAAGCCACCAGGGAAGACAATCAGCGGAAAGCCACCAGGGAAGACAATCAGCAGCAGCAGGCTAAAGGTAAAGCCGACCAGCCGGGCAGCATGAGTGCGGCCCAAATGGCAGAACGGCTAAAAATGCCCAAGGGTTTCACTGCTGCTAGTGGCACATTCGGTCTTGCGGGATACGGATTCATTTCCGCCGGTGGGCAGGAAAATAACGACCGTCCGGTTATTATCCCCGGCGAGGCGTACGATACTAAGAATGCTTTCCGGCCAACATCCCGTACGCCAACATCCCGTACGCCA
>Ga0181410_1000190_pt1 | contig 26973 bp, 47 predicted proteins | sample 33SPOviralmetaG_FD_130112 | JGI IMG/M metagenome (GOLD analysis project Ga0181410, IMG submission 130112) | Marine viral communities from the oligotrophic San Pedro Time Series (SPOT) site, San Pedro Channel, CA, USA - 33 SPOT_SRF_2012-06-20 | ecosystem: Environmental > Aquatic > Marine > Strait...
AACTTCAAGATGATGGTGATGGTGTAGTTTATATTGCAGAGTGGAACGCAACAGATAAACCTAAACCTACAGACGCACAACTAGACGCATTATCTTCCCAAGCAACAACTTTAGAAAACAATGCAAAGATAGATGCTAAAAGACAAACCGAGTATTTAAGTTGGCAACAACAATTTGAAATGATTTATAAGGATCAAAAGAATGGAACAACAACTTACAAAGACCATTGCGATAAAGTTCGTAGTGATAACCCTAAAGGATAACATATGGCATTTAGTAAAATAGCAGCAGAAAATTTAGGTGGCTCTACACTTCCAGCTTTAGCTGGTGGTAGTTTAACTGGAATTAGCACAGCTTTAACTCCTATGTGGTATGCAAGAAGAAATGCAGACCAAGCTATTTCACATAACACATTTACAAAAGTTGAATTTAATGTTGAAGTATTAGATACAAATTCAGCTTATGACTCAACAACAAATTATCGTTTTACAGTTCCAAGTGGGATGGCTGGAAAATATTATATTGAAGGTAATGTATCATTTTATGACATGGCTCCACAAGAACACCATTATGTAGAAATACGAAAAGATGGTGGAAATGTATCGCCTCAACCATCTGGTATAACAGACTCCACAGATGATACTGATAGATATATGCAAGGTATAAGTGGTATTATTGATTTAGCAGTTGGGGAATATGTAGAAATATATGGTTATGTTCATGCTGGTGGTTCTGATGAAACAGCTACTATGAGTCAATCATGGTTTTTAGGATATAAAATAGGATAAATATGAGTGAATTAACTAGAAAAATAAAAGCATACATTAATGATGATGCAAAATCTAAAGAAGCATTTCTTACTAGAACAATAGAAATACAAAATGATGGTGGCGATGATTATATTGCTAAATGGGAATATGCAGAAAAAACTAAACCAACACAATCGGAGCTAGATGCATTATGACCTATGTAGGTGCAGTACCGACAACTGGAGATTTTAAACTACTCGACTCGATTACAACTTCGAGTGCAACAACTTTTAATTTAAGACAAGGTGGTGTTGCTGTATATCCGCAAAGTGCCAATCATTGTATTGTGCAACTTAACGGAATAAATCAAGTACCTGGATCTTCTTTTAATATTGTTAATGACACAATAGTTTTTGCAGAAGCCTTAACATCGAGTGATGTAATAAATCAAATCCTAGTATTAGGTAATGTTAATGATATTGGTGTACCAAGTGATGACACAGTATCAACTGCAAAGATACAAGCAGACGCAATCAATTCTAGTTTGATAGCTGACGATAGTATTTCTGATGAACATTTAGATAATACAGCAATCACAGGTCAAACAGCAATTACTTCACTAGCAGATACCGATAAGTTTTTAGTATCTGATGCAAGTGATAGTGGTAATCTTAAATATGTAGAGAAACAGTATTTACCTAGTGGTGCTTTATCTCTTACAAGTGCAACAACTGTAGGCTCTGCTACGAGTGTTACTATTAATAATTGTTTTAATAGTTCATTTCAAACTTATATGATTGTTGTTCAAAATTTAAGAAGTAACTCAGATTGTAATATTAGATTAAGATTTTCTGCAAGTGGAACAGGAAACTCAAGTACTGGTTATAGATATGCTGGTGTTGGTAGAGATAGAGCTGGTAACTCTAAAACTTATGAAGGACATGATGATACGTCTATAATTATAGGAAAAAGTTTAGATGGTAATGATGGTGCTTCTGATTTATTTGGTGTGTATTATGTTACTGTACCTAATCTATCTTCTGTAAATAGAAAAAGACTTACAGGTCATTGTACTCTTGCTGATAGTGGTGGAAATTCAACAACTGTAACTTATAATATTGGTGCAGAATTAGAAGTAGCAAGTACATCTTTTGATGGAATTATAATTTTTACAGATAGTGGAAGTTTAAGAGCTGGAAGTTCTAGTGATGGTCATGGTTTAATTAAAGTATATGGAATAGCGGATAGTTAAAATGAAAATACAAATATTTGACTCAATAACAAAAGAAAATATAATTAGAGAAGCTACATCAGAAGAAATAGCTGATATAACTTCTACAGCTATAAGTAGTTCTGATAGAAAATTAGAAGAAGTTAGGTTTCAAAGAAATGTTAGACTACAAGAAACAGATTACCTTGCTAACTCTGATGTAACAATGCCAGACAATATAAAAACTTGGCGTCAATCTTTGCGAGATATACCAGCCAACCATACTGATGAAAACGCATACAATTTACTCTTAGCTCGTAATGATGCTGGAGAACTAACACATTCAATTTGGAGTAAACCATGAGCTTAGTGAAACTTAATATTGCAAGAGGTGTTACAGGTACTTTGCCTACAAGTAATTATGTTCAAGGTGGTATTACACATTTTGACCAATGGAGATTATCGGCTGATAAATCAAGTTTAGCTGGACAACAAGATATAACAGCAAATTTAGAAAGAGTAGATGTAGCACCAGTTAATACACTTATTGGAAGTGCTATGTCTGTAAGTTCTGGTATATTTACTTTTCCAACAACTGGTGTTTGGTGGTGTTCAGCTCATGCAAATTTTGAACGACAAAGTGGCTCTGCTAATTATATGTTTTTACATATGAAGGCTACTACGAATAATTCTAGTTATTCTGCAATAGCGGGTGGTGGAGAAACATTAAGAGATGATGGAAGTTCAATGGGTAATTGTTTTATTTCTGCTATGGTTGATTGCACAGATACAGCTAATGTAAAAATTAAATTTACAACGGATGTATCAGACGCACACACTATTAAAGGTGCAAGTGATAAAAATTATACTACCTTTAATTTCATGCGAGTAGGTGACACATGATTAATCCTTGTTGCAAAGATGGAAAGTGTACTTGTGGTAAATGAAAACTCCATTAATTATAGGTGTTGCATTAGCAACCATATTAATATTTTTTTTAAGCAGTGTTATGAACTCTGCTCTTGCAGCAGATAATACAGTAAGCAGCACAGTAGTAACGAATAGTACCCCACCAACAGCAAATGCTCCTAGTGTTGTAGTTAATAATTCTGATATTTGTATGGTAGCAACAAGCGGTGCAATACAAACTAACATACTTGGAATTGCAACAGGAGTTATGAGGGAAGATCCTTTATGCTCGCTTATAAAAATTTCAAGAAATTTAGCAGCTTCTGGTATGCGTGTTGCAGCTGTTTCTGTCTTATGTTTAGATAGTAGGACTTGGGATAGCATGCATATGGCTGGTACAAGTTGTCCATACATGGGTTCCATTGGCAAGGAAGCAACTGAAGGTTGGTTAAACAATCCTCATATGATCCCTGAAGGAAGTATAATTAAAGCAAATTTATTACAAGGCAAAGAAATAACAGTTGAAAAAAAAGAAACTAACGATGAATTTAAAAAATTTCTTATTGCCGCTATGGCTTTGTATATCGGTTTCCCTATCCTATTCTAGCCAGGCTGTAGATTGCTCTACTGATACTGTTGGATTATGTACTCCTGGAGTGACAGAAATTATTACGGAAGTCATAACAGAAACTACAGATCATAGTGTAGATGGAATTACTATTACTACAACAACTGAAACAACTACAGAAACCACGTCAGTTACCAATGAAAATTCTGGCGATATACTTGATGGAGATAATGGTTTTGTATCCTCAAAAAATGAGGGTGATATGGATTTTGACTGGGGAGGAATTGGCAGTGCTTCTATGCCTTCTGGTTCTTATTGCGGTCAATTAGGAACGGATAGATGTGCAGAAATTACAGATGCTAATTTAACAACATTTGTTCAGACAGTAGATATTTCTAGTTTAAATATTACACATGGTGGTGAAACTAATTATTCTATTCATGTAGATAAACAGGATAGTGCAGATACTATCTCTATGAAAATAATAGGTAAAGATGGTGGCACAGAAGTTTTTACTGGCACTGATATTTTAAGTGCAAGTGGAATAGATAGTGGCTATCAAATTTATGAAAACAGTTTTGATTTTGGTGGTAGTTTAACAACAATATTTGTTGAGGTTTCAGGTAGAGATTTAGGAGTTTCTATTGGCGTAACTTTTGATGATGTATCTATAAATGTTATTTACAATGTTATTAATAAAATAATAACTGAATCAATTACTTCGGTTGAAATGTTTATTGCGTTAAACATTGATGCACCTGAAGATGTTATTGAATTTGTTGAAGATGTTTTTGATGCCAATGATATTGTTAATACAGATCAAGGATTAGATTTTGCACCAATAGAAATAGATGAACCTACTTATGCAGAAGTAGAATTAGAAATAGAAGAAATACAAATTGCAGAAATAGAGATAGCTAATGAAATTGAAACAGAAATTGAAACAGTGGTGGAAGACGTTGAGCCAGATATGGACACCGAAGTCAAACAAGAAACAGAAACTACAGAAGATACCACCGACACTGAAACAGAACAAAAAACTGAAACTAAAGAAGAAGCTACCGAAGAAGAAAGTAAGCAAGAAGAAGTAAAGGAAGAACAAAAAAAAGAAACTGCAAAAGAAAAAGCAGCAAAAAAAATTGTCAAAAAAATGAATGATAAAAAACGATATGATTCTAAAAATCAAATGAAAACATTAATCGTTATGCAAGTCTTAGGTAACAGTAAAACTTTTTTTGATAATCAAAAAACATTACTTGATAGAGAAGGATTTTTTTCTAACACTACATTACCAGATACATTCATACCTAATAACAACATAGCACAATATTTATTATTTGCTGGCAGTGATGGAAAGATGAATGAAATGATTAATCAACAATGGTCTCAATAATTATGGCTACGGAAATGGAATTACCTGGTGGTATTAAATTTAAAGGTGGTAAAATCTTTGCTGTCTTAACAGCACTATCAACTTTAGCAGCTGGTGGATGGACAGTTTATAAATTTATAGATGATTACCTGGAGCTTAAAGAAGTTGTATCAGCGTACACCGCACCAGATTTATCAGGCTTTGATAAACAAATTTCATTAGTGCAGCAAGAAGTAGAAATGATGCAATCAGAAATGGGAATGGTTTTGCAAGAAATTTCTTTAGTGTCTGATGTGGCTAATGAATTAAAAGGAGATCTTAGACAAGATGTTAGACGTATTGAAACGATTGTTGAAGATGTTGAGCAGAGAGTAAAAGAAGATGCTAGAACTAATGCGAAGGAATTAAAGGAAGTTATAAAAGATATTGAAGATGACATGTCTAAACTTGAAGAAGCAACAGACAAAAAAATTAAAATAGCTTTAGAAAATCCTTTATCAAAAATGTAATTATATGAACGATACAATAGGTCATTTATTAACTAACGATATAAGTGCGTTAAACTTAATTATATTATTAATTATTTTAACAATGCTTATTAAAAAGAAATAATACCATGGGTGATTCCTGGGAAAAACAAATTGCTGAGTTGCGTACTGATATTAAACATATGCTGCACAGCCAAGAGATAATGCAAAAACAAATTCGTGATTTACAAAAAATGAGCAACATGGGTGCTGGTGGTTTAAAAGTTTTAATTATTGTAGGTGCTTGCCTAGCTGCTGTTTATACATGGATTAGATTAATAGATTAATTTTGTCTTATGAAAAAATTGCTAAAGGTATGCAATCAGAATTTATTGCAGCATCTTGGTTAATAAAAAAAAATTATACAGTTTATTGGAAAACACAAGACAATGATGTCATTGATATAGTGGCTGTACATCGTGTGACAGGTAAAGTTTTAAAGATAGATGTAAAGACTGCAAGCATTCGTAAAACATGGAAGCCTGGAACAATGATTAATAGAAAAGTTTCAACGTATCAAAAACAATTAGGAGTAATAATTTTATATGTCTTTAAAGATGGAAGCTGCAAGTTTGCAAAAAACAAAAGATAGAATTAAGCAGCATGAAGGATGCGTCTTAAAAATTTATGATGATCCATTACTAGGTTCCGCTGCACCAACAATATTTTATGGTCACTTATGTGTACCCTCTGATCCCTGGGAAGCTGGTCAAATCTATACAATGGATGATGCTGAAAGAGTATTTGAAGAAGACTTTGATATTGCATCAGAAACAGCTGATAAATTTATTGGTGATGTAGATGTGCCTGATACTGTGAGATCTATAGTAATAGAAGTTTCCTTTAATATTGGTGAACCTCGCTTGATGGGTTTTCGTTTGATGCGTGCAGCAATACAAGATCAAGATTATGTGGAAGCTGCTAGACAATTAAAAGACAGTAAGCTCTATCGTCAGCTTTCTAATCGTTATGATCCATTAATAGAGGAGATGAGTAATGCTTAATTTACTGGTTGGTTTAGGTTCACAAGTTGTATCTGGTTACATAGAAACAAAAAAAGCAAAAGCAGAAAATAAACTTGTTGAGCTTAAAGCACATAAAGAAATAATTAATAAACAAATTAAGGGTGAAATAGATTTTGATATAGAAGCCATCAAAGGTAACAAAGAAAGTTACAAAGATGAGTGGCTAACTTTTATTTTTTCTATCCCTTTAATACTTGCGTTCATTCCTGGTTGTGAAGAAATAGTTTCCAAAGGGTTTGAAGCATTAGATAAATGTCCGACTTGGTACAAGGCAGCAGTTAGTGCCATGATAGCAAGTGTATTTTCATTGCGTGGAGCAAAGGCATTTATGAACAGAAAAAAATAAGGAGATAACATGCAATCAATAAAAGATATGTGGAATGGTCTTAGCAAGAGAGGTAAAATTTTATTTACTTTCATCGCTATAATATTGGTTTTAATTATTTATAATTGGGTATTCTAATACATGGTAGCAAAGAGGTATAAAGATCCAAAAGGTGGATTGAATGCTGCTGGTAGAAAAAAGTTTGGTGTTAAAGCTCCAGTTCGTAAAGCAAAAGCTGGCTCGAAAAATTTTCGTAGACGTGTTTCTTTTGCTGCTCGTTTCTCTGGAGTTAAGGGAAGTCTTAAAGACAAGAAAGGAAGACCAACGAGGTTAGCTTTAGCATTAAAGAAATGGGGATTTCGTAATAAAGACAGTGCGAGAAAATTTGCACAGAGACATAAAAAGAAAACTTAAAGAACAAAAGTACTTTGAGTTAATGAATATTCATCCTCCCAAAAATACGAAATCCCCACCAGAAAAATTTTTAGAGATGAAAGAAAAAAACAAACAGTGCAAAGATTGTACGAAAGAATTAATTGTTGGTATTGGCAGTGCCTGGATGTGCTGGGATTGCAATACTAATCCATACAAAGGAAATAAATAATGCCTAAAGTTGGTAAGAAAAAATTTAGCTACACAAAAGCTGGTATGAAAAAAGCAAAAGCTCATGCAAAAAAGACTGGCAAGAAAATGACTAAAAAGAAAAAATATTAAATGAAAGGAATAAATTACAATGGCTAAAAGAGGATTATATTCAAACATTCATGCAAAACGTAAAAGAATAAAAGCTGGTTCTAAAGAAAAAATGCGTAAGCCTGGGAGCAAGGGATCACCTACTGCCAAACAATTTAAAAAAGCAGCAAAGACTGCTAAGAAGAAAAAATAATTACATTATAGAACCACTATGTTATAGACCTCCCCAGAGAAAAGGAGAGGTGGCTGAGTGGTTGAAAGCACTAGTCTTGAAAACTAGCAATCGTGCAAGCGGTTCGTGGGTTCAAATCCCACCCTCTCCGCCATATTAACCTAAAAAAAAAGCCTCATATTTAATCATACAAGGCTTTGTAGTTAGTGGGTAGTGTGATTACACCCCCCTAAATTAATTAAATAATACAGCTTCTAATTTTTTAATATCCTTCATTGCGTTTGGATCACTGAATGTACCATAACCATTTTGTGTAGTGGTATCATTGTGACCAACACGAATAGCAATAGTCTTAGGATCAACTCCCATCTTTTGCCACTGCGATATAATATATCTACGATACATTTTTGTATCAACAATATCACCAGGTATCTTTGCCTTCTTACATTTAGCATGCAATAATTCTAAAGTTGTTGAATACGATACAGAAAATAATTCACCTTCTGTAATGTCTTTTTCTTTTACATACTTAGCAAAAGGTTTCATTAACTTTGGTGGGATAGGAACTATTCTCTCCCCTTCGTTAGCATCTTCTACTCTAAGATGTGCGGCTTTTGTTACTGAAACTTTACCAGTTCTATAATCTTTACTTTTATTAATAGTAACTGTTAGATTACTAAAATCAAAATCTTCCGCACACAATGCAGCAGCTTCACCCCATCTCATACCAGTACAATACTGGATCATCATTAAGAATGCACTCTCACATACTTTAGGTTGATGACCTGAGTTATGACCATAATGACCATGTGAATTTGTGCGATGACCATAACCAAAAGAATATTCTAACTCATCCCATAATCTATGAGCTTGATTTTCTGTCATAGCAATTACATGCTTAGGTGAATAATCAATCTTTTCTTTTTTATAGGCATGATGCGGAGACACTATCCAACTTAATTGCTCTGCTTTTTCTAAAAGATTATTTAATATAGCTCTAACTCTCTTAGCTTTTGATTTACTAAACTTATGTTTAGTTCTCATTTCTTTTAAAAAAGTATCATACCAATCACTTGTAATAACTTTTAGTGCAGTATTTCCTCCATGAGGTAATATTTTAAATAAAGCTCTTACGTTATCTTCAAGCCTACTTTTAGATGATTCTTTCATCCCATCCTTACAAAGAGGATCCTCCTCTTTATTCATAACCTTCACATCCCAATTAGCTTGTAATTTGATATGACAATTACTTAAACTATGCATGCCAGCAGTTTGTTTTGCAGCACCTTCATTTTTTAAAAAGCTCTGAGCAGCTTCTTTACATTCAGTTCTAGTCTTACGAAATAATGTTTTGTATTTAACTTTACCAGTTGGGTAGATCCCATCAGGTACATACACCTTAAACATTTTTTTTCCGTGATTTGTGCAAGCGATAATCTTCATAGTACTTTCTCCTTTTCTTCTATTTAATATAAGCATTCTGTCATTAAATTGCAAGTTCTTGCTAAGGTTTTGCTAAGGATTAGAACAGGAAATCAATAGAATAACAATGGTATAGGTATAGTAAAAGTACTGGTTTTCTGGGAAAAACACTAAGCATACTAAGGGTATATGTCGGTCTTGAAAACCGAAAACTTTTTTTGTTTTCTGCGTGTTTTTTTGCTTGCTAAGGTCGTGCTATGGATTTCAAACCATAACAAACAGGACATGTCGTTTGCAGCTTCTTTAAATATTTTATAAAAGTATAAGGTTGAATGCTCTTTAATTGACCGAGAGTTGGAGAAAGTTTTTGTACTCTTAACTTTGTAACAGGAACATCATAAAAGATTAACCACGCTGGAATACGAGATCGTTTTGCTAGTTTAATTGTAACAGAACAGGTCTTATGTGTTTGACCTTTATCAAATGCATGTTCAATTAAACAAAGTGGTTCGTAACACTTCTTGCAGCATGGAACGAGGTCTATATCGACAGCTGCTATCCCCTCAAATTGACGATGAAATTCGTTAAACTCTGATCCTCTACTATGATAGATCCTTCTAGCCACTGGACACATCTTCAGTGAGCGTGTGGGTCAAAAGTTTTTTTTCTAACTTTGTAGACCCACTTTCACCAGAAAACATTTTTTTCTGTCGCTCTCTGCACTCCCTGGAATTTTTTTCTTCTCGAAGTAAGTTATTGTGATCCAGGGATGTTTCATCATTTTGGAGGATAATGAAATTAGTTTTATGCTGCATTTTGTTTACCAGGGTATTTCAATAAAATTTTCTCACCTTGCTCTGTCATAAATATAGATCTCTGCGTATCAGGTTCATGCGTAATCAATCCTCTTTTCTTTAGCTGCATGCAATGTTTGTGTACAGCTGATAGAGTTTTGTATCCTAAATTTTTTTGAAGTTCTGCAAATGATGGAGCATTACCTTTTTCAATCCAATGGTTTTGTATGTTTCTCAAAACTTTAGCTTGTGCTTCTGTCATTAAGATCTCCATTTTTATCTGCATGTAATGCACCAGCCATCACAATGTACGCTGCTGCATCAACATAATTATCTCTTACATACACACCAGGTACTGATGAACGACATAACTTTACAGCTGTCATACATTTACATACCTGGTCTGGACTAATTTTTTTATCTAAAATTACACTCCACATCGCTGCAATGTTTTCATGGTTCTTTTTAAAATCACCATAAAATTTATTACGATCCTCTGTTACAAGATCCGCAGCTTCAACTAACATGTCAGTGCTTTCTTTGTGGAGCATTAATTTAACTCTGGTTCCTTTCTGTCTTTGATTTGTATACCAATGTATTTGGTTCCAGATTGACTTTCATTTTTATAAGCATTAATTTTTATTTCTTCCCCAGCTTGCACATCAAAAGGTACTCGAATAGTTCCAAACCAATCATGTTTGTCTCCGTTCTCCTCTTTCTTTTTATTTGCAAATAAATTGCCTTTGCCTGGTTGTAGTTCAAATGGTTTATTATCAGTCATACCAATCATCTCCTTCATTTATTTTTGGTTCCCCACTCTCCATTCTCTTTTTCTCTTTTGCGTAAAGATCACTTAACTCTTTATCTTCTTCAATCGTCTTACTGTGTTCCATTAAAATTTTATTTAACTCACCCAGGTGTTTTGCTTTCAGGATGTGCTGACTAAGTTCTTGTTTTGAAATATTGGAATTATTATTCTTAGCAGCAGCATCATCTGAAAGTTTATTATCATTAGCTATGTCATGGTTTTCCTCTTTCCTCCCAACAGCTTGCATCTCATCAGCTGATGCAAACTCGTTTCCACTAATACCAAGCATGGTCAATGCACGACCTAGGCTTCCAGTTTGTGCATTCTCTAACGCTGATGTCGTATTAACATGACTTGATCCTCGTATCTCCTCAGCTATCCCAGTAGCCAAGAATTTATTTTTGTAAAATATTTCTGTTTTACAAATGACTGATCCAGGAAAATACATATCAATTTCTTTTCCTTGTTTAATTACTTTGTATGCATATGGCTGCACTATTTCATACGTTGATGTGTACCCAGCATCCATGCCAAAATATTTTCTAAATATATCGTTACGGATTTTTACTGGTGCGTACCATTTCTTACCAAACCTAACTAAATCTTTTTGCGTTAAATCATTTGTTTCTTTTATTGCTTCTTTTAAAACATCATTAAGCTGCCTTGTATCCATACATCTCCTTTGCTTCATCTAAATATGTGTGACCGATATTCCATTGTATCTTTGTAAAATCTGGTTGAACGATCTTGAAAGGATCATCCATCTTTGCAACCTCTTGTTTAATTTTTAAATCATTAACAAGATTGTGCATTGCTTCTTTGTATTTACATGTAGTTACTTCATGGATCATAATGCCATCTTTTTCTTTGCCGTTTACATGTAAAATCCAAGTGGGTTTTTTTGTAGCATGATGATAAAATGATGCTTGCATCAAATGGTTCATCATTACTTTTGTTGGTAATGATTTTATAGAAAAACTTGCTGACCCATCTTTTCTATCTTTGTTTCTTCTTGACCAGCTAGTTTTAAGTTCAACAATTTTTGTTGGTGTTTGAAAATCTGTTCGACCTATGATTGGCAGCACTAATCCATCATCAACATAATTAACGTAGTTTTCAAAAACAACTTTATCACCTGGTTTAATACCAAGAATTTCTAAACCTCTCATTGCATTAGCTACTGTCTGTGGTATCTGCTCTCTTTCATACTCCCATCGTTGCTCGTCTCTCCTATCATCCCACAATTTAAAATTATTATAATAAGGTTTTGGATCTACTTGATTTGTTAATCTTGCACACACTGTATCACCAACAATGTTTCCGCATTGCATTGCAGAATTAATTTGAAACTTTCTTCGCTTCTCCTGGTTACAATATAAATATTTGTAAACATATGCATCTAAAGGCATAGTTCCTTGTGATGGAGAAAAATGATCCATTCCTCGATTTAGAAAATATGGTGGAATAGAAGACAACATGTGTCATAGATACAGGGTATTTGATGTAGATCAAAACGGAAATTCTACTCAAATGGTTGATTTTGAGAAGGAAAAGAGAAAGTTTTGTGGTTAAACTGTGAATAATTACTTCAAAGATAGTGGCAGATCATTCAAAGTATAGGCACATATGAATTTTGCTACTCTAGTTAATTCTATTGTTGTTGGATAAGCATCATAAAAATTTCTACAAATAAATTGTTGATCTGTTTTACGATGAATGATGCCACCATAATTTTGTTGTGTATCTTTACGCTGATATATTCCAGTCATTTGATCTTTTATTCGTATTGGATTACGCCAAGCTGTATAGAAGTTTAACATATTATAATAAACACCTTTGGCATCATTTTTATCAATTATAATAATTGTTTTTTTATCATCCCACCACCAAGAAGCAGCAAAATAACCATGCAATACTGGTCTTTCTTCAGCATCACCATAAAAATTAATTTGATTGTTTTTAACATAGCCGTTTATTTGTCTACTAACTTCTTGTGTAATAAAATCTTCTATTTTGCATTCTAAATATTCTGCATATTTATACAAAATATCTAAGCCAATACTTTTTTGTTTCATGTGCCTACTAACAGAACGATGATCTATTTTTAAAAAATCAGCAGCTCCTTTTTGGGATTTGCCGTTCACTTTTTCTCTTTTAAAAATTTCTGCTAAGTTATGCATGTTGTATATTTTTTTGAAAGTACTCATAATTGATTTATTTTTATACACAATAGACACTATTTGTACACTATTACTATCCTAAAGTTTCTGTCTATTCATAATTCTACACAAATGGTAGTAAATCTTATGGATAACTTGGGGATTGCCAAATTATTAGCTGAAGATTGTTGGTTAGTAGTTTGGAAAGATCCAACAGAGGGTGATCGTTCCTGGAAGACTGAGTTTGATGGGAAAGCATCGGTCAACGTAGATGTAGGCTGGATGCTAGATAATCCTAATGATCCTGATGAGTATGTTTTGTTTCGTAGCCGCAGCATTGTCATTGATGAAGCTGAAAAAGGTAGCGAAATCTACATACCGAAAGGCTGTATTGTAGAGAGGTACAGGCTTACTTTACACGGAGAAGGAGAAAGATTTGAAACAACAACAACAATTAGAAAAACCAACTGAGATCAAACCACAACAGGTATCTGATGCATTTGTTTATACGATTGCCACCAGGTACATGATGATTTGTCAAGAAGTTGGCGTTACTTGGTTTGGCTACGAAAGAGATTGTTTAGTTTCAGCTGAGAAAACATGCTTGAAAAGTGGAAACTATACAAAATAATTATCTTCAAAAAAGATTTAACGGAAGCTGATAAAATGATCTGCTTCGCTTTGTTAGATCATATGGGAACAACTGGCAAAATATTCCCCAGCAATAAAAGATTACAGCTTATTACAGGTTTGTCAGATAGACAGATCAATCGCAGTACAAAAAGATTAAATGATTTAGATTTAATTCGTAAGGTAAAACAAAAAGGGAAAAACTTTTATACACCGAATTTCCACATCATTGATACAAAGTATGACACAGCTGTCCTAAAAAGTAGGACACCTCCGTCACCCCCTACTCAACTAACTATATCTAATAATAAATATAAGATAACTTCTTTAGTTAAGACATTAGCAAAGAAAAGTAATCCTAATTATCGTGCTGTAGTGAACAATGGTTTGACCTACAAACAGAATGCACACAACAAGATAATCAAACAGATGCAGCATAAACTATCACGACATCAGTTTTCGCAGTGGATCTTGGTTTATGAAGAAGAAGCAACAAGAGAGAATGCACTGAGATATGCAGAGATGTTATGCAAGTAGAGATTGGTACAGTACAGCTGTGGAAATGGTTTCAGGACAGTATAAGGATATTAAAACGATTACCTGGTCAAAGAAAACAAAAGATGAGTTCATGGGTTGATTTCCCTGATGAGTACTGGACTACTTATGGATATCACGATGTTAAAGTAAAATTACCACCACCAGACAGTAGAAGTATTTCCAGAGTTGATTTCATTTTAGAGATCATGCAGCATGTGCCTGATGTAGAGATGAGAAAGCTCATATGGATGAGAGCTTCAAACTATCCTTGGAAGTTATTGTCTAAAGAATTTGGTATGCACCGAACAACAATGCACAAGAAATTACATTATGAATTAATGCGATTAGTATTTGTTATACATGATGAAAAAAAAACACTACAAAAACTACGAAATTTGTTGTAAGGAAAGATATACTCAGAATAGTTCTGAGTTTTGTACTTACTTAGTACATCTTTCTTTTCTCTTAGCATGGTAGGTCGACCATTACGCAAAGTGTTTTGCAATGCAAGACGCAAGTATGATGGTCAACCTTGCCGTGCAAAAGCAATGCCGAATGGTAAATGTAAATTGCATGGAGGAATGAGCAAAGGTCAGATAACATTAGATGGCAAAGTCAAAGCATATAAAAACCTCAAGTACTTCAGACACTGGTCAGTTGATCAAATCAGACAGTACATTGAAGGAAAGTATCCTGATCAAGTTGATGGAGGGAACACCTCTCACGAAGATCTGTAAGGAAGATAACTTACCAAGTGTAACGAAGGTTTACTCCTGGATGAGTAATGATGAAGACTTTGCAACACAGGTTAAGACAGCAAGAATGAATGGTGCATTGACGAACCTTGAAGAAGGTTTTGAGGAGATGCAAGAGTTATCAAAGAATAAGAATTTAAGTCATGTCGATGTGACTTTGTTGAATACTAAACTGTATCATCTACGTTGGGTTGCTTCTAAGATTATACCGCAGTTCAATGACAAGATGGTGAATGAACACAAAGGAGATATAAGTTTTAAGATTGGATGGGATGATGGAAAAGACCCATTACTGAACCAGCCAAAAAAACTATAATGCACGCATCAAGAGGTTCTTAAACAAAACCTTAGCATATCCATAGCAATTTATTTTTTTGTTTGTTTTCTGCGGATCATGTCGGTGTTTGAAACCAGAAGGGTATAGCGTTGCCAGGATAAATATTTATTTTGCCTAGCGTTACTGCCATTTTTTTTCAGATCTAGGTGCGTAGTACCCCCCAAAAACACCTGGCTGGGTATTATAGTATATATGTCCCATCTTGAAGCTACAGCCATGTACGAACAATTATATTCAACCATAGACATAAACGAAAAAGAAAAAAAAATTATAATAGAATTTTCTGGTTTTGATACCACCCAAGAATGTGAGGAGTTCGTCAGAGATCTTGCACAGTTTTTTTCATTCAGCAGTATTAATCATCATGTCAAAAATCAAACAATCCACTGAGATACCAAAAGAAGATTATAAAAAATTAAAAGGAATAGCAGATTTCTTATCAGAAGGTTTCACTATTGGAGAAGACAAGACAGTCTGGAAAATAAATGTCAGAAAAAAAAATAATAATACCATATCATCCAAGAGAACCACAAAGACAAATACATGAAGCTCTTGATGATTATAGGTTCGCTGTAATTATTGCACATCGCAGACTAGGAAAAAGTTTGAGTGCGATCCTACATTTAATAAAGTTTGCTTTTACACATACTTTACCAAATGTAAGAATGGCTTATGTAGCACCACAATTTAAACAAGCTAAGTCTATTGCCTGGGATTATGTAAAACAATTTACAAAAGAAATACCAGGAATGAAATATAACGAAACTGAGCTTCGTTGTGACTTTCCTAATGGAGCTAGATTAACCTTATATGGTGTTGATAGTAATCCTGATGCACTGCGTGGAAACTATTTTGATTTCTGTGTAATGGATGAGGTGCAGCTAATAGACGAAACTATCTTTCCTAAAGTAATATTGCCAAGTTTGGCAGATAGAAAAGGAAAATGTTTATTTATTGGAACGCCACGATCAACGAGGAACTACCTCTATGAATTATATAAAAAAGCCAAAGCTGACCCCTCCTGGTTTTGTAAAGTTTTTAAAGCCAGTGAAACAAATATTATAGAGCCAATAGAACTCAAGCAGCTAAAGAACAACATGACCGATGAGGAATATCGGCAAGAGCTAGAATGTGACTTCTCCGCAGCCATTAATGGTTCGATCTATGGAAAGATTATGGATAAGCTGGATGGAGAAAACAGAATAAAAGATATAAATGTAGACCCTGGCTACCCAGTACATACAGCCTGGGATCTAGGAATAAGTGACAGTACCACGATTATATTTTTTCAAGAAATTGGAAGGCAATTATACTTTGTTGATTGTCTATCTAAATCTGGAGAAGGATTACCCTGGTTTATTAAATATATAAAAGATGAAAAGGATTATGTGTATGGCAATCACTATGCACCCCATGACATCGAACAACGAGATTTCTCTAATGGTTTATCCAGGAGAGAGGTAGCTTATCAATTAGGAGTACGTTTTAAAGTTGCTCCCAAGCTGCCAGTAGAAGAAGGCATTCATATGACAAGCATGATGTTGCAACGAGCTTATTTTGATGCAAAGAAATGCGAATTGTTAATAGATGCACTTAGACACTACCATCGCAAGTGGTCAGTGAATAATAAATTTTTCTCAAAACCAGTACACGATTGGAGTTCACATTTTTGTGATGCTGCACGAACTGCATCCGTTTCCTTAAAAGAAGGTACAAGCGGAAAACAACCGCCACAACAGATGGCACAAAACGAATACACAGTATTTGCATAGGAAAGAAAATGTCATTTTTAAAACCAAAAATAGAAATGCCACCGCCATTGCCACCTATCAGTGATCTCCCTGAAGCTCCGTCTGATGATGATCCTAATATTGATGCAGCTGGTGAAGAAGCAAAGAATAATGAAAAAAAAAAAGAAGGGTAGAAAATCTACAATTCTAACTGGTAACTCAGGTGATCTGTCGTTAGCAGAATTAAATACACCAACTTTACTAGGAGGTAACTAATGGGTGCAACTATTATGAAAGCGATACCTGGTAATCAAGGTGAAAGCACTGATCAAAAACCAGGTGCTATGAATTTAGCAGCTAAAAAATATGCAGAATTAAAAATGGATCCACCATCATCGACAGATCCACAAGCAATACTTGATGAAAATAAAAAAAAGAAAAAGAAAGACAAAGGTACTATTCTTACATCTGTAGCTGGGGTTACGGATGATGCAGAAATTTCTAATCCAACATTAATGGGTGGTTATTAATGGGTGGAAGTACAGCCAGAAGAAACAGCAGCAAGAGTAGCGGTGGAAGTTATGGTGGTGGAGAAAGAGATAGAAAACAACAACAAAGAGTAGTTGATAAAGTGGCAGTTACAAAAGCTGCGGATACTGCTAAGAAAAAAGAAATTGCATCAGGAAACAATATGTATGGTGGTGCTGTATCAAAAGCTATTAATGAAAAATTAGTAGAACGAGGATACGGAAAAAAAACTGGTGGTGATGGAACTATGCTTTCTCCTGAAGGGTATAAAATGAAATATGGACAATATACACCAGGACAAGCACAAGATGGAGTGGCAATGGGAACTGGTAATTCTAAAGGTGTATTAACATCAACTGCTATATCAAAAGAAATGTTACGATCACAAAATAAAGCTAAAGCTATTATGACTGGTGCATTATCATTTGGTATGCCAGGTATAGGAGCAACAGCAATGCGAATATCAGCTGCGGAATCAGCAGCCGATTACGCTAATCCAGAAGCAGCATACGAAGATTACATGGATGGCTTTGAAGCTAAAATGCAAGGTAAGAAATATACAAAGAAAAGATCAGCACAATCATTTGCTGGCAAAGTTATAGAAAATATTAAAACAACCATATTAGGTGGAGATGGGAGCAAATTAGGTGACTGATGTAAAAGAATTAATAAAAAGATTTTCTCAATTAAAATCACAGAGAGGAACTTGGGATAGTCATTGGCAAGAGATTGCTGATTATGTTTTACCTCGTAGAGCTGATGTGACTGTTAAAAGAGCTAGAGGAGATAAACGAACAGAAAAAATTTTTGATAGCACAGCTATTAATGCTGCGGAACTATTAGCATCCTCCTTACATGGTATGCTTACCAATGCTGCATCTCCCTGGTTCTCAATGTCCTATAAAGACAGAGCATTAAATTTAGATGATGCAAGTATGGAATGGTTAGAAGATTGTACAAACCAAATGTACATTGTTCTAAACAGATCAAATTTTCAACAAGAGATACATGAACTGTACCAAGATTTAATTACATTTGGCACAGCTGGAATGATAATTGAAAAAGATGAAGAAGCTGGATTACGATTTTCAACCAGGCATATTTCTGAAATATATATTCAGGAAAATGAATTTGGTAGAGTGGATACAGTGTATCGTTTATTTAAAATGTCAGCACGATCAGCTGTCAATATGTTTGGCACAGAGTATGAAAAGATTGCAAAGTTAAATGAAAACAATCCATACAGTGATGTAGAATTATTACATATTGTTTTACCAAGAGATATTTATGATCCAAGAAAACAAGATGCATTAAACAAACCTTTTGCATCTATTTACTGCGATCCAGAAACAAACTTCGTATTGGGTGAAGGTGGCTATGATGAGTTTCCTTATGTTGTGCCAAGATTTTTAAAATCATCGGTAGAAATGTATGGAAGATCACCAGCCATGGTTGCTCTGGCAGATATTAAAATGATTAATAAAATGTCAGAAACAATAATTAAAGCTGCACAGAAAACTATTGACCCCCCTCTCCTAGTTCCTGATGATGGTTTTATATTACCAATACGAACTGTTCCTGGAGGTTTAAATTTTTATCGTTCAGGATCAAGAGATAGAATTGAACCACTCAATACAAATGCAAATATTGGTTTAGGTGTTCAGTATGAGGAACAACGCAGAGATGCAATTCGTAAAGCATTTTATGTTGATCAGTTATTATTAGCTCAACGAGTTAATATGACAGCAACAGAAGTATTACAACGTAACGAAGAAAAGATGAGAATGCTTGCACCAGTATTAGGAAGGCTCCAGGGTGAAATGTTACAACCTCTTATTACAAGATGTTTTAATATTATGTTAAGACTTAACATGTTTCCCCCAGCTCCTGAACCGCTGCAAGGTCAAATCATTGACATCGAATATACTTCTCCTCTTGCAAGATCACAAAGAAGTGGTGACATCAATGCATCAGTACGAATGATTGAGATGTTAGCTCCTTTACAACAACTTGCACCAGTGTTTGATTATGTTGACGTTGATAAGTTTGTTAAACACACACAAGAAGTTTTAGGTGTGCCAGCAAAAATTATGCGTAGTGATCAAGAAGTTGCACAGCTTCGTCAACAACGACAAGCAGAACAACAAGCAATGATGGAAGCCCAGGCACAACTCCAACAAGCTGAAGCTGCTGGAGCAGCAGCACCAGCAATAAAAGCACTAAAACAATAACAATATATAGTAGCCTTGTGAAGCTGCATAAATACAACATATGGATATACCTAAAGAAATAAAACAAATGCTTGAAATGTATGTAATTACTTTTGAAAGCGATAACGGAAAAAAAATATTAGAGGATTTGGAGAATAGATTTCATATTCATTCTTCAACTATGGATGACAATAATAATAACTTAGCTTTCCTAGAAGGTCAGCGAAGTGTCATTCTATTCATAAAAAAAATGTTAAAAGGAGATAAACATGGCAGAAGAAAACCAGGTAGCGGAACAACAACAAACTCCGTCTGAGCCTGTCGAAACTACGACTGTTGACTGGAGAAATAATCTTCCAGATGATTTAAGAGAAGATCCGTCTTTAAAAACTATTCAGGATGTACCTGGATTAGCAAAGAGTTATATCCATTCACAGAAAATGATTGGTAAAGATAAGATTGTTTTACCAAATGAACATGCAACCAAAGAAGATTGGGATGATGTTTTTAATAAATTAGGTAGACCAGCGTCTGCGGAAGAATATAAAATTGATGGTGAAGCATCTGATTTAATTAATAATTTTAAACCAGTTGCACATAATCTTGGATTAAATAATAACCAGGTACAAGAGCTAGTAAAATTTTATAATGGTGTGCAAGAACAAGCAAGTAATGATCAAGTCATTGATGCTGAAGCACATAAAGCAGAAGCTGAATCAAATCTTAGAAAAGAATTTGGTAGAGCTTTTCCAAGTAAAATTAGTTCTGCTATGCGATTAGCACAAACTGTTTTTACAAAAGACCAATTAGATAATACAAAATTAGCTGATGGTACAACTTTAGGAAACAATGTTGATCTAATAAAAGGTTTTGCAAAACTTGCAGATCAATTAGGTGAAGATAGACCTTTACCAAATCCGCAAGAAAATATTATGACACCAGATGCTGCAAGAGAAAAGATTGCAACATTTATGGAACCTGGTTCACCCTATTGGAATAAATCACATCCTAATCATCTAAAAGCTATTGATGATGTGTTAAAACTTCGAGAGATAGCAAATGACACAGAATGATGATAAATTATTTACAACAGAAGAACTTCGTTTAGAATGTGTTAGAATAATTTTTGATACTGGTTCAGAAAATCAAAAACATGAATGGGTTTCCCACGCAGAAGAAATTTTTGGGTGGGTCACGAAGGTAGCCGATCCTCGGTCTTCAAAGACAGCTAGAAAGAAAGCAGACCAAAAGTCTTAAAATCCAAGACATGTCCGTAAGGGTAGCATGACTGATGGTAAAAATAAAATAACTTAACTAAGGAGAACGTAATGAGTTCACAAATAACTACAGCATTTGTTGAACAGTATAGTAACAACGTATCAATGTTATCTCAACAAAAAGGATCTGTCCTAAGAGATAAAGTTGATAGTGAAACTGTACAGGGAAAAAATGCTTTCTTTGAACAAATTGGTTCTGTCGCTGCCGTAAAGAGAACATCTCGACATGGTGACACTCCTCAACTAGATACACCCCACGCAAGACGTAGAGTGTCTTTAGTAGATTATGAGTATGCTGATCTAATTGATGACCAGGATAAAATCAGAACACTGATTGATCCAACTTCATCGTATGCATTAGCAGCAGCTTATGCAATGGGTAGAGCTATGGATGATGAAATCATCTCAGCAGCAACAGGAACAGCTTTTACAGGCGTGTCTGGTGGAACTTCCACTGCACTTCCTGGAGGACAAGCAATAACTGAAAGTGGTACTGACGGATTGACTATTGCAAAATTAAGAACTGCGAAAAGAACTTTCGATCTTAATTCAGTAGATCCATCTATCAAAAGATACATGGTTGTATCACCACGACAAATAGATGACCTATTAGGAACAACATCTGTAACAAGTGCTGACTTTAATACAGTCAGAGCTTTGGTAACTGGTGAAGTCAATACCTTTATGGGATTTGAGTTTATCGTATCAAACAGATTATCAATAGCATCTTCTAAAAGACTATGCTTCGCTTACGCATCTGACGGAATTAAACTGGCAGTTGGTAAAGATGTAATGTCAAGAATAGATGAGAGAGCTGACAAAGGTTACAGCACTCAAATTTATTACTGTGCATCATTTGGAGCAACAAGAATTGAAGAAGAAAAAGTTGTTTCTATTCAGGCACACGAAGCGTAGGAGGTAAATTATGGCAAGTGTAAAAGGTGCTAATATCACCAATATGGATGCTACTCCTATCGTAAAAGTAGACAGCGAAAATGCTGGCGGAAAAATGCGTATCTTTCACGATACATATGAAGCATCTTCCCTAGCATCTGGATCTGATATCACAATCGCAAGATTACCAAAAGATGCAACTATCCATGATGTAGTCCTTAAATGTGACGCATTAGGTGGATCAGTTACACTTATAGTTGGTGATTCAAGTGATGATAACAGGTACATCAGTGCTACTGGTACTTGGAATGCAGCTGGACAATCTCAGTCAATGCAAGCTGGATCATCAACTGGTGCTCCAGTGACAGCTGTGACTGGATTAGGTCATAGAACAACAGCAGAAACAGATATACTAATCACAACTGGCGGTGCGTCAGCGACTGGTACTATCTTCTGTTGGGTGTACTATACAACTGAATAAATAAAGGAGAGAAGATGGCATCTGTAGTAGATATATGTAACTCAGCTCTAAATATGTTAGGAGCTTCTACAATTATTAGCCTTACGGAAAATTCGAAGAATGCACGATTGTGTAATCAGCGGTATGAACCAGTAAGAGATGCCGTCTTCCGTTCACATCCCTGGAACTGTTTACAAAAAAGAGTAGAGCTTGCAAAAGATACTGATGCACCAGTATTTGAGTTTTCTAACTCTTACACATTACCAGCGGATAATTTAAGAATACTTCGTTCTGAAAATAGTAATTTATCAAACAATGAAAAATTTAGAATTGAAGGAAAAAAACTTTTAACTGACGAAGACACAATAAAAATATTGTATGTAGCTAAAATTACAGACAGTACACAATACGATACATTATTAATGGAAACATTATCAGCAAAGTTAGCAGCAGAATTATGTTATCCAATAACACAATCATCAACTTTGATGGATAGAATGTTTGCTTTGTATGAAAGCAAATTAAAAGAAGCAAGATTTACAGACGCAACAGAAGGAACAGCTGACTTAGATGTAAGTATTCAGTCAGGTGATTTTATTAATTCGAGGTTATAATGCCAAGAAGCACATTCGCTTACACTAACTTTACAGCTGGTGAATTATCACCACGCTTAGATGGAAGATCAGATTTACAAAAATATTTTCAAGGTTGTAAGACATTGCAAAATATGGTGGTGCATCCTCATGGAGGAGCTACAAGAAGACCTGGTACAAAATTTATTGCGGAAACAAAAAGTAATGGTGAAGCAAGATTAATACCATTTGAATTTTCTACTACACAAACGTATGTGTTAGAATTTGGTAACACTTATATGCGAGTGTATAAAGATGGTGGACAAGTTTTAGACAGTGGGTCAGCTGTTGAAATATCAACACCCTACTCTGCTGCTGAAGCTAACGAATTAAAGTTTACACAATCTGCTGATGTTTTGTATATTGTGCATCCTTCACATCAACCAAGAAAACTATCAAGAACGTCACACACAAGTTGGACATTAAGTTTATATGCTCCAACAAATAATCCTTTTGGAAGCTCTAATAATTTTCCTAGTTGTGTTACTTTTTTTGAAGAAAGATTAGTTTTTGCTGGAACAAATAATAATCCACAAAAAATATTTTTTTCTAAAGCTGGTGACTTTGAAGACATGACATCTGGAACAAATGCTGATGATGGTATGAATTTTACTATTGGCTCTGACCAGGTAAATGCAATAAAATATTTAAAAGGATTACGAACACTGCTTATTGGTACAGTAGGTGGTGAGTTTGTGGCAACAGCTTCTACTTCGGCTGAACCAATTACTCCGACAAACATACAGATAAAAAGACAAGCTGGGTATGGAACGTCAGATGTAGATGCATTACTTGCTGGAAACCGCATACTATTTGTACAACGAGCTGGAAAAAAAATAAGAGAACTAGTTTTTGATTTTGATACAGATGGTTACATTGCACCAGACCTAACATTACTTGCAGAACATATTGCTGGTTCAGGTGTAGGAACAGGATTTACAAATTGGACATATCAACAAGAACCAGACAGTATTGTTTGGGTGGTACGTTCTGATGGTATTTTAACTGGGATGACATATCAACGAGGTGAAAATGTTGTTGCTTGGCATCGACATATTCTTGGTGGTGCTTTTAGTACTGGCAGTGCTGTCGTTGAAAGTGTGGCAGCAATAAGTAATTCCCTCTCCACCGCAAAAGGTGAAGATAGTTTGTACATGATTGTTAAACGAACAATTAATGGTGGTACAAAAAGATATGTGGAAGTTATGCAGCCATTTGACTTTGCTGATAATATTGAAGATGCGTGGTTCTTAGATAGTGCTTTACAATATTCTGGCGGAGCAACAACTTCTTTGTCTGGCTTATCACACTTAGAAGGACAAACTGTTACTATCTTAGCTAATGGATCTACACACCCTGATAAAGTTGTATCAAGCGGTGCAGTGACATTAGATCGTTCTGTAACAAAAGCTATTGTTGGATTAAAATATACTTCGGCATTACAAACAATGCGTATTGAAAGTGGATCTGCGGATGGATCTGCTCAAGGTAAAGTAAAAAGAATACAAGAAATTACTGCAAGGTTTTTTCAAACAGTTGGTGCTGAAATAGGATCGAGTTCTACACAGACAGATCTTATTCCCTTTCGTGATAGTTCAATGGATATGGATACAGCAGTTGAATTATTTACAGGAGATAAACAAATAGAATTTAATGGTGATTATGAAACAGATGGTTTTATTTATATTCAACAACAACAACCGCTGCCAATGACAATCACAGCAATGTATCCGCAGCTTAATACTTATGATGGTTAATGGAAGTTAGACCATTTTTAAAAGAACATGGCTACGTTGTTTTTAGTGAAATAAATAATCAGTTAATAGGTCATCAAAGAGATTTATCTTTTATTGATGCTTTAGAAGCTGGCGATTGTTTTACTGCGGTAATGGATAACAGACCAATCATTTGTGGCGGTGTAATGCAGCTATGGGAAGGATGTTACGAAGGATGGGTAATTACTTCACAGTATGCAAACAAGTACCCATTACAAGTAGCAAAATTAATTAGAACTTATGTTGATGATCTTATTATTAAAAATAAAATGCATCGTTTGCAAACAGCGGTCTTAGTTGGCTATTTACAAGGTTATAGATTTGCAGAATTTTTAGGAATGAAAGACGAAGGATTAATGAAAAAATATGATTACATGCAACAAGATTACAAAAGATATGCGAGGGTTATCTAAATGGCTCCTGTCGTAATTGCTGCTGGTGCAGCTGCTGGTGTTGTTGGTGCTGCTGGTGCTGTGTCTGCTGCTAAAGCAGCGGAAGCAACTGGTAATGCTAATGCACAAGGATTTAATAGATCAGCTAGTGTTATAGAACAAAATAAAGAAATTGTTGATGCATCATTATCGAATAATCTTTTTATTTTAAATCGTAACAATCTTATGCGTGATGCTATTACAAGAGTTAATTATTTAAAATCAGGTGTAACGTCTGATGGTACTCCAGAAGATGTATTGGCTGAAAATGCAAGGTTGGCACAAAGAGAAAAAAATATTTTAGAATACAACGCATCCATAAGTAAAAAAAATTTAGATGATCAAGCTGCTATGCAACGATACAAAGGTGAAGTAGCAATTATGCAAGGCAAAAATTTAGCAACATCTTATAGATATAAGGCTTACTCATCATTACTATCTGGTGCATCTTCCGCTGCAACTTCTTACAAACAATATTACGGATCATAATTATGGCAAGAATACCTATTTATAATTTTCAAGCACAAGTCACTGGTCAAGCTGGATCAACAAATGTTGTGCAAATACCACAATCATCAACATCAGGTGCTATTGCAAGTATTGCAGATACAGCAGCAAAATCATTATCGGATATTGCAAAATTTGGAAATGTTATTATTGAAAATGAAAGTAAACGTATTATTGCACAAGAACAAATTGGTTACAAAACACAATTAGATACAGCACAAAAAAATATACAATTACAATTTCCTAATCAGCCTGAAATATGGATGGATGAATATGAAAAAGTTAAAACCAGTTTGTTAGGAGAAATTCAGTCAAAAGATTATAAATATGATTTTATAAAAAAATCTGTCACTAATAATGTTAATTTAGATTTCTTACCACTGCGAAATGGATTGTTTAATAATTTTTTAACAAAAACAAAAACAATAAATTTAATGACGTTTGAGCAAAGCTCGATGGTAAAATCTAATTCACTAGGTGAAGCAGTATTATTAAATGGTGAAGACTTTGATGCAGAACAATTTAGTTTAACAGAAAGTTTGGCAAACTACGCAACGTATGGTGGTGCAGATCAATCATTGAAATTATCAGTTGATGCGTACAAAAATGCTTTTCGTATTGGATTAGAAAGAGTATTTTCTGGCAATTCAGCAAGTCATAACTCACAACTCTCACTAGAACTTATTGAAAAATTAAATGATGAAGATGCTCCTGGTATGTCTAACTTAAAAGAAATAATAAAAATGTTAGATGATACAGATGCAAGAGCTGTATTAGAAAAATTTTCTGATAATGAATTTGAAACTTTTAAATTGCAAGACAGATTAAGCAGCGAAATTATGGAAGATAAGAAAGCCATGAAAGATGAATTGCTGTACACATTGTTTACAACAAAAGATTCAGCTGAAAGAAATGGTGCATTTGATAAGTTACAAAAATTACCCTACTCTGTTTTTGAAGATGGAGAAAAAAATCAATACATTAATTGGTATGACAGCTCTATTACAGGAGAAGGATTTAAACCTTTTGTTAATCCTCTAGGTGATGAATCATTAACAGCTCAACTAAAAAGTCACATTAATGAATTTAAAGTTACCTTTAGTCAGCTGCAACAATTTATGCCAGAATTAAGTAAATCTCAACAAGATGAAGTTATGGGTGAATGGCATGGAAAACGAAAAGAATTAAAAGGTGATTTTAGAAATAAAGTTAGATCCGCTTTTGGTTTAGGTGTTGGAGATGGTATTATTGTTATAGGTCAAAAAGAAGATGAAACAAAAGCAATAATATCAGGTGTTACTTCCCTGGCTATTGATTTGTTTAATGATCTTGTCACAACAAGTCCTAATGCAAACTTTGCAGTAGAAGTACCTAAAATAATCAAAGCAGCTAAGTTAGAATATAAAGAAGGTATTAGAAATACAGTACAAGGTTTTCTTAACACTAATGGTACTTTTAAAAGTTTATTACCTGAAGATACAACGCCTGAAAATTTTACATCTAATTTTCAAAAAACGTATAGTGAGTTAATTGCTGA
>Ga0181410_1000191_pt1 | contig 26965 bp, 53 predicted proteins | sample 33SPOviralmetaG_FD_130112 | JGI IMG/M metagenome (GOLD analysis project Ga0181410, IMG submission 130112) | Marine viral communities from the oligotrophic San Pedro Time Series (SPOT) site, San Pedro Channel, CA, USA - 33 SPOT_SRF_2012-06-20 | ecosystem: Environmental > Aquatic > Marine > Strait...
AAAGATACTCTTAACGGAGAATTCTGGGAATCTATCTTTAAAGAAACTGATTTTAAAAAGTTTATAAAAGGTCATTATCAAATAGGACATAAACCATTACTAGAAGTGGAGCTTTTCGATGACGAAGATACAGGAGAATGACTATAAATATGTAGTGAATGAGAATTCATCGTTATATGGTGTACAAATACTTACTGGTAAATACAAAGATGTTATATTTCAATTTGGAAAGGTATCAATTAAAGAATCTCCTGAATTGGATATAGCAACTCTTTCATTTACATATAACTTAGTAGAATCAGCACCATTTACAGATGATGATTTAATTAATGATGAAGGGTTCAAAAATCATTTAGGTGATATATTAACCCACGTAATAGAAACTAGAGACAAGGAATTGGATGGAACTATCGACACAGATACCGACACAGGTACTTAATCACCTTCTAAATGATGAAGAGTATTGCCGAAGAGTAATACCTTATTTAAAGAAAGAATATTTTGAAGGACCTCATAAGATCGCATTTGATCTTATTGTTGATTTTGTAACTACTCATAATAAAATACCTTCAGGAAAAGTACTTGAACTTGAATTAAAGAAAGTAAGTATGCCTGAAGAAGTACTTAATTCTGTATCACAACTTATCAACGAAATAAAAGATAAGTCTGATATAGATAGAGAATACCTGATTATAGAATCAGAAAAATGGTGTAAAGAAAAGGCAGTATATAATGCAATTATGGAAAGCATTCAAATCATTGATGGTAAAAATCCAGAGCAAGGAGATGGAGCTATTCCGGAAATACTCAGTAATGCTCTTGGCGTGTCTTTTGATCCTAATATTGGACACGATTATATAGATAATTCTACCGATCGATTTGATTTTTATAATACAAAAGAAGAAAGAATCCCATTTGATTTAGATTATTTCAATAAAATAACTAAAGGTGGGTTACCAGCTAAAACTCTAAATATAGCCATGGCTGGTACTGGCGTAGGTAAATCGCTCTTTATGTGTCATTGCGCATCAGCTGCATTGGAACAAGGAAAGAATGTTTTATATATTACTTTGGAAATGGCTGAAGAAAGAATAGCTGAAAGAATAGATGCTAATCTAATGGATTATCCTATTCAACAAATTAATACATTACCTCAAAATGTATTTGAAAGTAAGATACAAAAGATTGCTAGTAAATCAATTGGAAAACTTATTGTAAAAGAATATCCAACAGGCTCAGCTCATGTTGGTCATTTCAGAGCTTTATTAAATGAATTAAAGCTTAAAAAGAATTTCGTGGCAGATATAATATACATCGATTATATCAATATTTGTGCTTCAAGCAGGGTCCGTGGACTTGGTGGAAGTATAAATACTTATTCGTACGTTAAGGCAATAGCAGAAGAACTTCGTGGCCTTGCCGTCGAATTTAATGTTCCAATCATGAGTGCAACACAAACGACTAGATCTGGTTATTCAAATACTGATGTAGGATTGGAAGATACTTCGGAATCATTCGGCTTGCCAGCAACGGCAGATCTTATGTTTGCTCTAATATCAACAGAGGAACTAGAAGAACTTGGTCAATTGATGGTAAAACAGCTGAAAAATCGTTATAACGATCCAACCAAATACAAGAGATTTGTAGTTGGAATCGATCGTGCAAGGATGAAATTATATGATGTCGAAGAGTCAGCTCAATCAGATATAATGACTGATATGGCTCCGGATAAACCAATAAGTACATGGGGAGATCGAGAATCAAAAGATACCTTCGTGGACTTTAAAGTATAGGAGAAATATATGGACTATTTAAATGACGCACAAGATTGGATAATGGATAGAATCAAAGAAAGAACAAGTATCGATGGCTTAGGCTTAATCGTAGTTTGTGGTTCTGTCATATTATTCGGTGGACTAGCTAAACTATTAGCATGGGTCGGCCTCGCATGGGGTATATACACTTTAGTTAAGAAAGAAAGCTAAGGAGTACCGATTTATTATGATGGAAGTGAAACTTATATCATATTCGCAGCCGGCTGAAGACTTGGATATCCCACCCGATATACTTCAGTTGGTTGCATTCTGTGCTAGAGTATCTAACCCAGAAAATCAACTAAATACTGAAACTGCAGAAGGCTTAGTTAAGTATCTAATTAAACATAAACATTGGTCACCACTTGAAATGGCTTCATGTTGTATGGAGATTACTACTACTAGAGATATTGCAAGACAGTTACTTAGACATAGGTCTTTTTCTTTTCAAGAATTTAGTCAGAGATATGCTAATCCAATTGAAGATTTAGAATTTACAACAAGAGAAGCAAGACTACAAGATAATAAGAACAGACAGAACTCCATTGATATTCCTATGGAAGATTCGATTAATTACGTATGGGAATCATATCAAGAAGTAATTATTCAGCGTTGTAGGAAAGCATATGAATGGGCGATTGAGGCCGGAATCGCTAAAGAGCAGGCCAGAGCAGTTTTACCAGAAGGTTTAACTGTAAGTAAGTTATATGTAAACGGAACAATTCGTTCATGGATACATTATATTGAATTGAGATCTGATAATGGAACGCAGAAAGAGCACATGGAAATAGCCAAAGAGTGCGCTAAAGCAATTGATTATATTTTTCCTTATAATGAAATATTTGAAAAATAATCCTTTACATTTACCTCGAAATGTGGTATAATATAACTATATGACAAACTTAAAATGCGTAAGTACCACGGAGCTGATGAGCGCAAATACGATAGATTGCAGAGATGCATTGCCTCTAATGAGGAACTTGAGCTTGGTACCGCTGAGGGTAATTTTTTGTTATGTCAACGTGATGTCGAGCACTGAGGATTGACTGGGAAGGGATGAGATAGACCTTCCACCTTTTATAAAAGTATTACACTGTATTACACTTTTGGAGATATTATGTCAACAGCATTTTTAGTTAAAGCCCAAGATAAAAAAGATAAAACAAAAGAATTTAAATATCTATATGAGTCTTTAAGATCAGCAGTAGAATTTCAAACTGGAATGGCTAAACGCGGGTTTAAAACTACATTAGAACGTATAGAAATATGAGCGAAATAGCTTTAATAATATTATCATTATGTGGTGTTATGTATTTATGCAATCACTATTATAGAGAAGGCGTAAAAAAAGGAGCAGAAAATGCTATCGATATGTTACATGAGCAAAAGATAATTGCTTATAAAACAGATGGCGAAATATATCCTCATCCATTTTATGAGGAATCAAGGAAATAAATGTTATAAATAGATGTATACAAACTAAAAGTTTTATGGTATAATACATCTATGTTAAAATTAAAATCATTTACAACACTCAGAGAAGCTACAAAGCTTACTCCTGCTGAATTAAAAAAAGATAATTCAGTAACCAAAGAACCTCGTTTAGATATACTTCAACGATTAATTAAATCATCAACTCCACTTGAATTAGCCAAAGGTGGGACTATAGTTGTTACTGATATAGATGATGCACTCGCTCAAATAGAAATATTTAAAAAGCTAGGTAAACCATTTAATTTAGTTGTAGGCGAAAAGCTATTTAGTTCATCACTATTAGCTAAATCTGGAGTATTTGGCGGTGGATCCGGCTCAGGCGGTGGTTCACTTAATACAAAAATAACAGAATCACATCAATGTGTAGTATGTCAAGCAATGCTTGATAATGGTATACAAGATGAAGATTATTTCATGTCAGAAGATGTACTCAAAGCTGCTTATAAAGTAGTTGATGTAGACGCTTCATTTGATGAAATAATGACAGTTGAAGGTGATTGGTTTCATTCTTCTTATGAATCAGCAGTATTACTTATTAAGCAAGGATATATTAATAAGTCTCATGTTTTTCATAGAAATAGTAAACTTATGAATGCAATATACGCTCTTAAAAATGTTGCATATAAAAATTCAGATCAGAAACCAGTCAAAGATGATAAATGGAATCCTGGTGATATATGGGCGATAGAAAAAGGATTCAATATTAGATCTTTAAACGTAGATACAATAATGGGATATAATAAAGACTTACTACAAGCATTTGTAGATAGAAAGTTAGTTGGTATATCTCTTAAACTGGTTAAAAAGAAAGCTAAACATGGAGAATATAATGTTAAGCTTCCACCAGATACTGATGATCATAAAGTTATGAAAATCCTTTTTCAAGGAGAAAAAAGAGGAACTTTCTGGTCAAACAAAGGAGCAACTATTATCTTTGATGACGGTAAGTTTGCTCTTAAAGATGGATCACCCGGCGGATCTATTAAAGGCGAAATAGTACTTAAAACCGCAAGAGGCGGTGGAGCAGGTTGGAGCATAATGCAAGATGCTGCTAAACAAGTATTTAAAAAGAAAGTACCAGAGCATAAATCAGGAATCTATAAGCATGCTAAAGCAATTGCTAAAAAGAAAGATCCGAGATCTGTTGCTGTATTCTTTAAACTATATAATCACTTTTATAAAAATGAAACTCAAGAACAATTCGAAGAAGAATTATTTAAAAAGGATGTTAATTGGATATCAGCCAAACTAGCATGTTTATATATTCTTTACTTTGTTGATAAGTTTCAAGGCCCCAAAGCTAATAGATGGATAACAAAAATAATTAATTATGCTGGATCTAAATCAGAAGATTCTAGCGCATATGTAAAAATATATGAATAGTTTTAAAAAATTCTTTGAAGAAATTTCTCCTGAAATGAAGAAGGAGATAGAAGCTATTGTTAAGAAGCTAGATGACCAAGACTTTCAAGCTAAATATGGAAGTGATTGGGAAAAAGAACAGATAAGAACAGCAATTAAAATAATTAAACGAAAAAAGGCAACTACATGAAAAGTTTAACAAACTATACTATATTAACCGAAGCCAAGAATACTCATATGACTCATATTGAGGATTTAATCTTGGACGGTGGAGTTAAGGGGGCACGCCAGGCAATTCTCGCTCTAAGATCACTACGAGATATGTTATCCGGTAACGCGAAGGCGCCAGTAGACGTTACGGTCAAGTGGGACGGTGCCCCCGCTGTTTTTGCAGGGGAAGACCCAAGCGATAATCAATTCTTTGTTGCAAAAAAAGGAATATTCGCTAAAAATCCAAAAGTGTATAAGTCACACGCAGATATCGATGCTGATACATCAGGTGATCTAAATAAAAAACTAAAATTAGCATTTGATAATCTAAAAGACCTAGGTATTAAAGGAGTCATTCAAGGCGACTTTATGTTTGATAAATCTGATTTAAAGACAGAAAAAATTAATGGAGCTAAGCACATTACTTTCCACCCTAATACTATTGTTTACGCTATTCCAGATAGCAGTAATTTGGCCAAGGAAATAAAGAAAGCCAAGTTAGGTATTGTATGGCATACGTCGTACTCAGGTGGAACTTTCGAAACTATGAAAGCAGAGTTCGGTAGAGATATAGTTAATAAATTAAAATCCTCACCGAACGTCTGGATGCAAGACGCAACATTACCAGATCTATCAGGAACAGCAACTTTAACTAAGAAAGAAACATTAGAAGTTACTAAACATTTATCTAATGCTGGTAAACTATTTAAAAAGATAGCATCGAATACCTTAAAAGTAATTGAAAATGATAAAGAATTAAATGCAGTTATAAACATTTATAACAATAGAAAAGTAAGAGAAGGTCAAAGGATTACTAATACTAAAAGCCATGCAACTGGTTTAATTATGTTTGTAAGGGATAGATACCAAAAAGAAATTGATAAACTATCAAAAGCACAGGCAATACAGAACAGAGAAAAGAAAAGAGATGAATTATTAAAGTTTTTTGATAAAAAGAACCTAAAAAACCTACAAAATGTGTTTGATTTACAAAATTCAGTGGTCGATGCAAAATTAATTATTATAAATAAACTAAACAGTCTCAGTAATATTGGGACGTTTGTAAAGACAAAATCCGGATTTAAGGTAACCAACCCAGAAGGTTTCGTTGCTATAGATCGTATGGAAGGTGGTGCTGTAAAGCTAGTAGATCGATTAGAATTTGCTACTAACAACTTCAGCAAAGATATAATAAAAGGCTGGGATAATCCAGGCTAAATGGGAAACCGAGGATATATGAAATCATTTCACGAATTTTATGCTGACGAAGCTATGTCCATGCAAACACGCATGAAGATGAAGCGAGCTGCTAAAAAGAATAAGGGCAAAATGAAAATTGCTCGTATGAAAGCAGCTAAGAAAAAAGCAAATCCAGAAAAATTAAAACAAAGAGCTATGAAGCAAGCTCGTAATATGCTTATAAAACAGTTAATGAAAGGCAAGGGTAAAGATGAGCTTTCCTTTGGTCAAAGACAAGGTTTAGAAAAGAAATTAGATGCCAAAAAAGGTAAGATAAAACAATTAGCAAAGAAACTATTACCTTCAATTAAGAAGAAAGAATCAGAAAAATTTGCTAAAAAAGCGAAAGGTAGTGAAGAATAATATGATGGAAATAAAAAGCTTTAGTCAATTTGTTACAGAAGATAGTAACGCAGTAGTATTTACTTTTGGTAGATTTAATCCACCGACTATTGGTCATGAAAAAGTATTTGATGTTTTAAAGAAACAATCTCGTGGTGCAGTATATAAGATATACCCTTCACAGTCACAAGATCCTAAAAAGAATCCTCTTAAATTTAAAGATAAAGTAAAATTTATGCGCAAAATGTATCCAAAGCATGCGCGTAATATTATGTCTAATAGTGGTATGAGAACAACATTTAATGTAATCCAACATTTATATGATGAAGGATATACAAAAGTAACAATGGTTGTTGGACAAGATAGAGTATTAGAATTTGATAAACTACTTAATAAGTATAATGGAGTTAAAGGTAAACACGGATTCTATCAGTTTGAAGGTGGAGTTAATGTTGTTACAGCTGGAGTAAGAGATCCAGATGCTGAAGGAGCAAAAGGAATGTCAGCATCTAAGTTAAGACAAGCTGCAAAAGAAGGTGATTTAAAATCATTTGCAAATGGATTACCTAGTGGAGCTCCTGCTGAAGACTTATATAATGCTGTAAGAAAAGGCATGGGATTAAAAGAAAAATTTAATCATAGAGAACATGTACAATTAGATGCAGTATCTGAAACAAGAGAAGAATATGTTAAAGGTAATCTATTTAAAATAGGTGAACTTGTTGCAGTAAAAGAAACAAATGAAGTCGGAGAAATTAAATTTTTAGGTTCTAATTACGTCTTAGTAGAATTTGCAAATGGTAAAAGAAGATGTTGGTTAGACTCAGTTGAGCTTATAGAAGGATACGAATATGGTACTAAAGCAGGTACTGATGCTTATAAAAAAATGACACCAGGCGAATCATATGATAAAATGACTGCTAAACAAAAAGCAGCTCATGATAAGCCTAGAAAGAATCCAGAAAGCCAACACACTAAGAACTTTAGAAAGAAGTTCGGAGAAAATGATATGAAAAGTTTTAAACAGTCTATGAATGAAGTTGATGTTAAATCAGCTCTCAAGAAAAAGGCCGATAAGAGTGGTATGCCTTATGGTATACTTAAAAAAGTATTTGATCGTGGATATGCAGCTTGGAAATCAAGCCATAGACCAGGAACAAATCCAACACAGTGGGGATTAGCAAGAGTTAACTCATTTGCAACTAAGTCCTCAGGAACATGGGGCAAGGCAGATAAAGACCTAGCTGCAAAAGTAAGAGGATAAAATGAAAACATTTAAAATATTAAGAGAAAGTCTTAATGAAAAAAATATGCTTTTTCCGAAAAGCAAATTTGATGATGATTTAGTTTTAAAAGCAGTTGAACTTGCTCTTAAAATGGGTGGTAATATGACCGGTGCTTATAAAAAAATAGAAGGCATGAAGCGTGGTTTAGGCGATGATAGATATGTATCAAAAGCTTTACAACTAGCTAACGAATCTGTTGACGAAAAAATGTCTGATAAAGATAAGAAAAAACGTTTAGCTTTAATTAAAAAGGCTGTAGCAAGAGTTCAGAAAAAGAATGATGACGCAGCTAAAAAAGATGCTATGAAGATGATGAAGCAAGCAGGGATGTTTGACTAATGAAAACGTTTAAAGAAATTATAACAACAGAAGCTAATAATTCAGCTCTAGCTAAAAGAGCAATGAAGAGATTTAAAGGAATTGATAAGAAAATGGCTCAAAGAATAGCAAATGCTGTTAAACCAAAAGGCATGATTAATTCTAAACTATATGTAGAATTAGGTGATCTTTACGATAAGAAAGATATGAAAGGAGTCGAAGCTCTACTTAAAAAGAATAAAGCATAATGAAAACATTTAAGGAACAACAACGTATTAGAGAAGATGGTCATACACCAGAGCAATCTGTGTCTAATGCATTAGCTGAACTTAAAAGAAACATTGCTATATTAGAAAAGAATAAGCCAACTGAATATCCTCAATGGTGGATAAATAAGATAGTAAAAGCTGCTGATTATGTTGATAGTGCTGCTGATTTTATACAAAATAAAAATGAATCAGTAAATGAAGCTCCACTTGTAGCTGATACAATGGGAATAGTAAGATCTATATTAAGTAAAATAGAATCAGATCTTTCTAAAGATTATGTCAAAGGTAAATTTGAAAGGTCTTTTCCTAAACTAAAAATGCTAGCTAAAATGGCTGGTTATGGTATTTCACAGAAGAAACAAACAAAAGGTAAAACTTATAGGTACGATCTTAAAAAATGATTACATTTAAAAATTATATACAGGAAGAAGTATTTACATTAGTAGATATGGATGATGCTGCAGTTAAAGTTGCAACGAAACTTGCAAAGAAAGCTGGGCTAAAACCTAAAATATCTAAAGGCAAACTTGGCACAAACTTTAAAGTTGATGGTCCTTTGAAAAAAGTTATGAAGTTTGCAAACTCACTACCTAATGAAACAACAACAGTTACTGAAAAAGGACCTGGATTATGGGCTAACATACGAGCTAAAAAAGCACGTGGCGAAAAGATGAGAAAGAAGGGAGAAAAAGGCGCTCCTACTGCAAAAGCTATGAAGCAAGCTCAAGAAGGTGAAGGTAAATATAAAGGTGAGACCTGGGAAGATGGCTACAAACGAAGAGTTGTGAAAGTTACCGACGCAGATCATAAAGAACAAGGTTATCAATATAGAATTAAAGGTAAAGAAAGAGATGAGATATCAATTAAACTTTACAAAAGTAAACCAGATTTTGCAGAATATAAAAAGCAAATGAAACGAGTAGCAGGACATGAATTCGGTGGATAAGATGAAAACATTTTCAGAATATGATAAAGATTTTGGACTATATGAAGGTACATATGTCCCATTAGAATCTCCTATGCAAGAAGAAGTAGAATTAAATTCTCCTAAAAGATCTGGTGGAAAAAAGAAATACGTAGTTTATGTAAAGAATCCTAAGACGGGAAACATAAAGAAAATAGAATTTGGTGATGAAAAAGGTGGTTTAACGTCTAAGATTAATGATAGAGATGCAGCTAGAAACTTTGCATCACGTCATAATTGTGATACAAAAACTGATAAAATGAAAGCAGGATATTGGTCTTGTAGGTTACCTAAGTACGCAAAAGAATTGGGGTTAAAAGGTGGCGGAAACTATTTTTGGTAAAGATTTTCCCTTCGTAGAAGAAGGTGAAATAAGAGAATTTTCCTTAGATAGAGAAAATTCTGAATATGTATGGCATAGAGATAATGAAGATCGAGAGATTGAAGTTATCGAAGGCCAGGGTTGGCAATTTCAATGGGAAGATTGCTTACCATATTTATTAAAAAAAGGTATGATATTTGATATACAAAAAGGAGAATATCATAGATTAATTAAAGGTAAAACAAAATTAATTTGTAGGGTTATAAAACATGGCTAGGGAATCACAATCAGAACGATTAGATAGAATAGAAGAAAAAATAGACAAGATGTCTGAAGCTATTATTGCTCTAGCTAGGGCTGAAGAAAAGATTACAACGCTTGCTGCATTTAGTAAACAGCAATCGGAACAACTTATGAAAATTACTGAAAGACTTGAAGAGTTAGAAAAAAGAGTTTCTCAAAACGCTTCAACAGTAAATATTATAAATAGAATATTCTGGATAATAATTGCAGCTGCTGCTACAGCAGTGACCGGAATGCTAATAATAGGAGGATAAAATGGCAATTAAATTAAATGATCCTGAAAATGCATCTGTCGCTAACGCTGTATTGGATGTATTAGAAGGTAAAGTAAAAAAAGAAGAAATGGATCCGACTGATCATGTAAAAGAGAAGGATGGTTCATTCGTAGTAGTTGATAAAAACGGCAAAGAAGTTAAATCTTTTGGAAGAAAAGAAGAAGCTGATGCTTATGCTATCAAAAATCATGACGCACTAATGGCAGCTGAAACTAAGAAAGAAGCTGGTGAACCTAAATCAAAAGGTGATAAAGAGTTCAAAGCTAAACATGTTACTAAAAAGTCTGGTATGAAAGATGATGGTACTAACATTAAAGAAGAAGTCGAAGAAGTCGAAGAAGCTACTAAAAAAGAAGGTAACGCTTTTGGTAAAGCTGTAATGGCTGCAAAAGATAAAGGCGATAAAGAATTCATGTTTGCTGGTAAGAAATATAAAGTTGAAGACTATGACAAAGATGAAGATGAAGATGAAGAAGACTCAAAAGAAGAAGACGTTTCTAAAGAAGAATCTGATAAACAAAAGAAATATCAAGCATTCTTCCAAAAAGCTCTTAAGAAATTTGGTGTTAAATCTCCATCTGAATTAGACAAAGATAAGAAAAAAGAATTCTTTGATTACGTTGACGCAAATTACGAAGGTGAAAACGAGTCTGATTAATTACTCTTAACAGAGTTATATATAATATAGTATGAAAGTTTTTGATAAATTGACAAATAGGAACTTTGAGCTTTTTGCAACTCAGAATTATAACAATCCTGAATGTGAAAGCGTTGATGAGTTTAAAGAAGATCTCAGCCGTTTTAAATATTTGAAAAGATTGTTAAGACGGTATGAAACTTCAGAAGATTTACAAGAACGGTTAATTTTAAATCATCTAATCGTAATTTATAATGTATTTGGTATAAAAGCAGCGAATAGGATGATATGGTTTAAGGTAAATAAAGAGCATTGGCATTTTATAAAACCCTTCTTAGTATTTCTAAACTATTTGCCAGAAGACGAGAAAGTCGAAGTATCAATGGATCCGTATATAGTAGAAGTATTAAGAAATTTATGACACAGTTACAAGAAGGACTAATATCAAGAACAGGGGATTTATTCTATGCATTTAGATTCCTTAAACTGCTTGTGACTCCATTTCCGAAGACGAAAGCTTTTGAGCTTGGTATATTGGATAAAGATGGTAATAATATTAAGAAGGCAAAAGAGTTAACTACGCCTGAAGAAAAAGCTGCATATACAGTTTTTCATAGATTAGTTTTTAATATTAAAAGACTATTGGGCAAATTGCCATTTGGTAAATCAAAGCTAGCCTCCTATGCTACAGCTTTGTTTCTTATTAAAGAACATACTGGTTTATCAGAGAAGCAAATAAAAAAGATTATGGATGAAGTTCTTGATGATATGGAATGGGATTCTATAGAAGAATCAGCTTGGTTCACTACAGATGATGAATTGAATCCTGGTGTATATACATTAATTAATGATATACCTTCACTAGAAACTGGTGAAATAATAGGAACAAAGAATTCAAAGGTTAAGGTTTCTGAATTTACAAAGCCTTACGATAACGTTTTTGGGATTGATATTTACGAGGTACTACATCCCTCGACAAACCAAAAACTATATATAAATAACGGGGATATAACAAGATGAGTAGTCACTATAAAAGTTTTATGCAGTGGGAAGACGCTGCCAATTCAGTCGGAGATGGATCTGGAGTCCATGGCATTGGAGTAGGACCTAAAGGTGAACCCGGAGTAGACCTTAAAAAGAAGAAAAAGAAAAAAGAAGGTTACGATGGCAGAACTAGAGAAGGTAAAAAGTTCGTAGAAAGAATATTAGCTAGGAGAGCTGCCAAAGAAGCGAAAAAGAGTACATAATGATAAGTAAGGTATTGATTGGTATTATAATAGTATTATCCTTAGGTGGATACTTTTTATATAATAAAAATCTAGAACTAGTAGAATTAAATAAAGCATTTGAAGTAAGAAATGCTGAACAAATAGCGACGATCGAAGCTATTCAGAATAATCTCCAAAGAACAAGTACGGCTTTAAGCGGCCTGCAAGTAAAGAATCAACAGTATGAAGTTGAAATGGCAGAATACATGGATATATTTAGAAGGCATAATCTTTCTAAATTAGCAAGTGCTAAACCAGGTATGATAGAAGTAAGAGCCAATAATAGAACGAAAGAGGCATTTGATGCGATTGAAAACGATAGCGCTAGGATTAGCGCTCTTAATAATTAGTGGATGTAGTTTAATACCAAAACAAGTAGAGGTTGTAACTAAACCGATACAAATTGATATTGTACAACCAGTATTACCTAGACCAATAGATTTAAAAGAACCTAAATGGTATGTAGTTTCTGACTCAAAGATAATTGAAAATTGTCTAAAAGATCCAGAAACTAAAAAGAGAAATTGTAAGCTAGGTAAAGAAGATTTATATCCTGAAGGGTATACTTATCTCGATAAATTTATCGATGATATAAAAAAGAACCATGGTGGAGATATTGTTTTCTTTGCTATGACAGTTGATGATTATGAGCTTATGTCTTATAATACTCAAGAAATTAAACGATATATAAATCAATTAGGCGAAGTTATAGTATATTATAGAAATGTAACTGTAAATGATGACGAAGCTGAAGCGATTGGGGTAAAAGTAAAAGATGACAACAACTAGAATGAAAGAACAATTAAACGATTGGGGAAGAGCTAAAGTAGCAGCTAAACTATCCGCAATCGCTTATATGAATGAAAAACAAGCTATAGCTGCAGGAAAAAAATTAGGATTCCCTTGGGTTAAACTAATCTCAAGAGATGGTGCAGAAGTATTAATTGCAAAAGACCGTAATGATTTATGGTTTGCATTTAGAGGAACAGAACCTTCTAAGATAAATGATGTTATGGCTGATCTTAAAGTATTTAGAAACGCAGCAAAAGCTGGTGGCAAAGTACATAGTGGATTCCAAGAAGAAGTAAATGATCTTTGGATGGATGTCTTAAAAGAATTAGAACATAACGATCAATTAAAAGTACGTAAAGATGTTTATATGACTGGCCATTCTTTAGGCGCAGCAATGGCAACTATCTCAGCTACACGTTATATACCACACGAATTATTTACCTTTGGTTCTCCAAGAGTTGGTGGACCAAGATTTATTAAAAATATTAAATGCCCACACTATAGATTTATGAATAATAATGATATAGTATGTCGTATCCCGCCAGCTTGGTTAGGATTTAGACACCATGGGGAAATGATATACTTTAATGCTGAAGGAGCTAGACAACCAAAACCAACATGGAAAGATTTATTCAAGGGTATATTAAACTCTTGGAAAAGATGGAAGTTCTTTGATGGTATTGTAGACCATGGCATGCCTAATTATGTTAAAGCTATAGAATCAATATCAAAGGTAAAATAATGCACTGGCTCTTCATCTTAACTTTAAAATCTATTCTAAGTTCTATTATTGGTAGTTCATTCTACCAGTGGTTTCAAGGCACAACATTTGGTGTATGGTTCCAAAAGCAAGTCAATCGCTTTATGGAATATTTTGCAGAGAGATATGACATCGAACTCGCAAAGACAGATGCTAAATTTCAAAAACAATATCCCTTGGCATATGAAAGACTCGAAGCTTTAGAAGAGCAAGTAAAAAAGCTAAAAAAAGATAAATAATCGTTTACATTATGCCCGTTTTGTGGTATAATATATAAACAATTAAATAAAACTGAGAGTCATTTATGAGCATACTTGTCACCAAAAGGGATGGCACAACACAAGATTTTGATTTAGATAAAGTCCACAAAGTATTGGAATGGGCAGTCGAAGGAATCACTGGTGTATCTATTTCAGAAATTGAAATTAAAGCAAACATACAACTATATGATAAAATACCGGCTTATGATATTCATGAACTTCTTATTAAGAGTGCAGCAGAGCTTATTTCAGATCATACCCCCAATTATCAATTTGTTGCAGCGCGTCTTATCTCTTATAAATTAAGAAAAGAAGTATATGGTCAATATGAACCATTCAAATTAAGAAAAGTAATTGAACACAATATTGAAAGAGGAGTATACGATAAATCTATATTTGATAAATATTCTTTCAATGAAATAAAACAATTAAATAAATACATTAAGCATGAAAGAGATAACGATTTTACTTATGCTGGAATGGAACAGTTCCGTGGTAAATATCTAGTTCAAGATCGTAGAAGTAAACAATATTATGAAACACCTCAAATATTGTATATGATGATTGCAGCTACTCTTTTTGCTGATGAAACAGAAAATAGACTACTATGGGTAAAACATTACTATGATGCAATTTCGCAATTTTATATCTCATTGCCGACTCCGATTATGGCTGGCGTACGAACGCCTACGCGCCAATTTTCATCTTGCGTACTCATTGAGTCCGGAGATTCTTTGGATTCCATTAATGCTACTTCTACTAGTGTTGTAAAATATATAAGCAAAAAAGCTGGTATAGGTATTAATGCTGGTCAAATAAGAGCAGTAGGAGCTAAGATAGGAGATGGTTCAGTAGTTCATACTGGATTAATACCATTCCTCAAATATTTCCAAGCAGCAGTTAAATCTTGTTCTCAAGGTGGAGTAAGAGGTGGAGCTGCTACTGTGTATTTACCAGTATGGCATTATGAATTTGAAGATCTAGTTGTACTTAAAAATAATAAAGGTACTGATGAAACAAGAGTTCGTCACATGGATTATGCATTTCAATTTAATAAACTTATGTATGAAAGATTATTAGAAGGTGGTAATATAACTTTTTTTGATCCAGTTGATGTACCAGATCTATATGATTCTTTCTTTAATAATCAAGATAAATTTAAAGAACTATATGAAAAGTATGAAAGAGCATACTCCATAAGAAAGAAAAGCCTACCAGCAATAGAAGTATTTTCTTCATTCCTAACTGAAAGAAAAGATACTGGTAGAATATATGCAATGAATGTAGATCATGCTAATGACCATGGAGCATTCGATGCAGAAGCAGCTCCAATTAGACAATCTAACTTATGTTGTGAAATTGATTTGCCAACTAAACCATTACAATCATATAATGATAGAGATGGTGAAATATCTTTATGTACATTATCAGCAATTAACTGGGGTTTAATAAATGAACCTCATGAATTTGAAAAATATTGTACATTAACTGTAAGAGCTTTAGATAATTTATTAGATTATCAATCATATCCTGTACTAGCGGCTGAATTATCAACAATGAGTAGAAGGCCGCTTGGTGTAGGTATAATAAATTTAGCATATTTTTTAGCTAAAAGAGGGCTAAAATATGACGCTGAAGCCTTTGATATTATAGATAATTATACAGAGGCTTGGTCATTCTATTTAATCAAGGCTTCTATGGAATTGGCAGAAGAACGTGGAGCATGTCCTAAGTCATTTGAGACTAAATATGCTAAAGGTATTCTGCCTATAGATACTTATAAACGTGCGATAGATAATTTAATAGAGCACAGAGAACGACTTCCATGGGAAGAACTTAGAAATAAGTTGTTAGAACATGGCATTCGCAATTCTACTCTCATGGCATTGATGCCAGCTGAAACAAGCGCACAAATTAGTAATAGTACAAATGGTATTGAACCTCCAAGAGCTTTAGTATCATATAAACAATCCAAAGACGGTGTAGTTGCACAAGTCGTGCCAGGCTATCACTTGTTAAAGAATAAGTACGATTTACTATGGGAACAAGAAAGTCCCGATGGATATTTAAAGATTTGTGCGATATTACAAAAATATATCGATCAAGGAATATCTGTAAACACTTCTTATAATCCAGAAAATTATGAAGACAATAAAATACCTATGTCTATCATGATTCAGGACTTAGTTACTGCATATAAATATGGATTGAAGCAGCTATATTATTTCAATACCTATGACGGTGCAGGAGAAATTAAAGTGGAATACCACGAGAACTTACCTTCTGCAGTAGATGATGCGGCAGATGTTATGTCCCAATATGAGGACGAGGAGTGCGATAGCTGCACAATATGAAAATATTAAAAAGGAATAAAAAATCACACTTAGATAAGAATATGTTTTTAGATGAATCGGTAGATATACAAAGGTTTGATACGTTAAGATATCCAGTAATAGATAAATTAACAGAAAAACAACTTGGATTCTTTTGGAGGCCCGAAGAGGTAGATGTTTCAAAAGATAAAAAAGATTTTGATTTACTTACAGATCATGAAAAACATATTTTTACAAGTAACTTAAAAAGACAGATCTTGTTAGATAGCGTACAAGGACGTGCGCCTAACTTAGCATTTTTACCGATAGCTTCTCTGCCAGAAATAGAAAACTGGATTGAAACATGGTCATTTATTGAAACAATTCATAGCAGATCTTATACACATATTATTAGGAATATATATCCTAATCCTGCTGATGTATTTGACCACATGTTAGATGTAAAAGAAATTATGGACTGTGGTAATTCAATTGCTAGATATTATGATGATCTTATTGATTGTAATAATTCAGCTACAAATAAATATCAACATAAACGAGCTTTATGGATGTGTATGCTAGCTGCTAATGCATTAGAAGGTATAAGATTCTATGTATCGTTTGCATGTAGTTGGGCATTTGCTGAGCTTAAGAAAATGGAAGGCAATGCTAAAATTATTAAGTTTATAGCAAGAGATGAGAATACTCATTTGGCTGGTACAACTATGATGATTAAAAATATGTTAAAAGAAGACAAAGACTACGTAAAAATTCAAAAAGAAACTGAAGAAGAATCAATAAAACTTTTCCTTGAAGTTATAGAACAGGAAAAAGAGTGGGCAGAATATCTATTTAAAGATGGTTCAATGATTGGATTAAATGGGAAACTATTATCTGATTATGTAGAATGGATTGGAGCTAAACGTATGAGAGCTATAGGTATACCTTGTTCTCTTACAGTTCCACAAATGAATCCATTACCATGGACTGAAAAATGGATAGGCGGAGGAAACGTGCAAGTTGCTCCACAAGAAACAGAAATAACTTCTTATGTAACTGGCGGTGTTAAACAAGATGTTACACAAGATACATTAAAGGATTTAAGTTTATGAGAGAATTAGGAATGGTATTAGTAGGATGTTTTACATTCTTTTTATTTTTTGCAGGGGTAATATATCCCGATATGGAATATAAAGGTTATCCAAGCACACATAGTTGCTATGGAGAATGCTATGAAAATTATGTTGCAGTAAATGGAACATTAACAGAACAAATGGAAGCAAAGGCTATATTAGCTGCAGCAGATGAATTTAGTTCTATAAAAGGACTATGGGCAGGATGTGCAGCCTGTCATGGTACAGATGGACAAGGGATAGCAGCATTTCCAAAGCTCGCTGGCCAGTCATCTAGTTATATAACTACTGCACTTAACCAATATAGAAATAATGAAACCCGTGGGCCACAATCAGTTTTAATGTGGGGCCAAGCTGGTAATTTAACAGATCAACAAATACAAACATTGAGTGAATACATTGAACAATTATAAAGAAGCAACAGAACAAGAAATAAAAGAATGGCAAGAAGGTGATAGGTCTTGGTGGGCTGATAGAGCTCTCCATTTTGTAGCGATAGCAACAGTAACCCAATTCCTTATGCTTGGATTTATGGGTTTATCCTTTTATCTTATACAACTTGGATCACAAGTATAATGAATATAGAAATATATAGTAAACCACAATGTCCATACTGTGATATGGCAGAAAGAATAGCACAACAAGTAATACAGGAGTCTAGTCATAAATACCAAAAATTTATGCTAGATATAGATTTTAATCGTGAAGAGCTTATGGATAAATTTCCAGGCGCAAGAACTTTTCCTCAGATCATCGTAGATGGAGAAAAGATTGGTGGTTATACAGAATTTAAGGCTCTAATCGATGATAAAAACTATTAATTGCCCAGAGTGTTTAAGAACATCTGAAATAAAATCAGAACATATCGAAGATGATATGTATATAGAACCAAGATTCTGCCCATTTTGCGGATATGAAGATATTGATGAACTTTCTATCGATGAACTTTTTGATTCAGATGAAGAATATTAGTTTATATAAATACTTATATGAACGAATGGATTTATCAAGGAACACCATATAATCCACCTGATGACTTTTCAACAGATGTATATTATGGATTTGTATATCTTATTACTAACAGAGCAACAGCAAAAAAATATATCGGAAAGAAGTTCTTTTGGTCTAAAAAGACTTTACCAAAAACAAAAACCCGTAAACGAAGAAAGATTACTTATGTCGAATCAGATTGGCGTAAGTATCATGGCTCGAATCGTGTTCTGAATGAAGAGATTGATGTTGCTGGACATGATTTTTATTACAGAGAAATACTACATTTGTGTAAAACTAAAGGAGAATGCGCTTATATGGAAGCAAAAGAACAATTCGAACGAGATGTTTTACTTACAGATGAATACTATAATGGTATAATAAGCTGTAAAATAGGCGCTCAGTCAGTAAAAAACTTAAAATAATCGTTTACATTTGCCACAAAATGTGGTATAATATACATATGAAAGAAAAAAATAACGTAATTCCTTTCCCAATGGACCGTATACCGGGTAGTAAAGAAGAAAAAGAGTTAGAACAACACAATATATTTGAAGATTCTGTATCACTTGCTCAATTTATTTTTGAAGGTATTGATGCTATGACCCATTCAGAAGAGATAGCTGAATACCTAAACGATTTTGATGCTAAAGCAGAAGGTACTCAAGAACATAAAGATATGTGGGTTATACTTAATATGCTTGCAGCAGTTATTGTACGTAATAAAGGTGGAGAACATTTCTTTATTCGAGAGCTAGATCATTTATATAAAGAACTTAAAATGGTTGATGCTGGATTTGACCCATTAGATGAAGATGGAGAAATTTGGTTTGAACCATGGACAAAAGAATTAGAAGATCAAGTTGATACTGAATTTAAACCATCAACCCCAGAAGAATTTGAAGAACATTGTAGACAATTATATGGTGATAGTATGCCTGATATAGAAGATTTACAAGAAACAGTAAAACGTGAATTAGAAAAATTAAAAAAAGAGACAGATAATGATACTACTTGATTATAATCAAATTGCTTTATCAAATATTATAGTACAAAAAATAGATGATGAAGCTCTTATAAGGCATATGATACTTAACAGTATTCGTATGTATAATAAAAGATACCGTGAAGAATATGGCCAAATGGTTATATGCGCTGATGGAATGAATACTTGGAGACGAGATTACTATCCTGAATATAAAGCATCTAGAAAAAAATCTAGAGATAGTTCAGGTATGGATTGGAATGCTATTTTTAATTCATTAAATATGGTAAGAGAAGAAATTAAAGAAAATCTACCATATAAAGTTATGCACATGGAAGGTTGCGAAGCAGACGATCATATTGGTGTACTTACACTCTTTACTCAAGAATTTGGACAAGATGAACCAGTAATGATTATATCTTCTGATAAAGACTTTATACAATTACAAAGATTTAAAAATGTAAAACAATATTCACCTATACAGAAAAAAGCTGTAGTAGATAAAAATCCTAGAAAATATCTATGGGAACATATATGTAGAGGTGATAAAGGTGATGGTATACCTAATGTTTTATCTCCAGATGATTGCTTTACTGCAGAATTAAGACAAACACCATTACAACAAAAACTTATCGATACTTGGTTAGAGGATGAAAGTATTATGCCGACTGAAGTTCAAAGAAACTTTACTAGGAATAAAACTCTTATAGATTTAACTCAAATACCTGAAGTCGTAAGTAAAACTATTATAAATAATTTTAACGAGCAAAAAACAGCTCCAAAAATGAAAGTTCTAAATTACTTAATTAAAAAAAGATGTAACATGTTGATTGAATCTGTGGAGGAATTTTACAATGGCTAAGCCTATCATGATATCAGAAATTCTAGAGAAAGCTGGACAGCTTAAAACTAGAGATGAGAAGAAAGAGTTTCTTCTTCAAAATAATTCAAAACCCTTAAGGAATATATTAAAAGGTGCGTTTGACAAATCAATCGTATTTAATTTACCTAAAGGAGAACCACCGTATCGTAAAGACGATGCACCGAAAGGTTATGAACTGAGTAACCTTTATAAACTATCACCAAGATTTAAATACTTTAATACACCGGGAGTTGGAGATCAATTAGTGCCAGCTCGTAGAGAGAAAATGTTTATCGATATGCTAGAAGCACTGCACCCTAAAGAAGCAGAATTAGTAATAGCAATGAAAGAAAAAAAGCTAGTTGGAAAATATAAAGGTATTACTAAGAAATTAGTAGTAGAAACTTTTCCTACATTAATAGCTGATGGGAGTACAAATTCCGAGAGTGAAGAGGAATAGGTACTAAATATTAACTAAACAACTAAGGAGGTCACGCTTAAATCTCAATATTATGTTTTAATAATCATTAAAGGAGATTCTATGAATGGAATTAACAGTCTCAGAAGAGACATTTTGGATATAAAACATTATCAATATAGACTTAAGAGTCGAGGGAAAGATAGATTGCATGCAAGAGCTCAACGAAAGAAAGAGAACTTAAAAGCTACTATCAATGATTTGCAATACGGAGATAAAGGAGGATTGACTTAACCAAAAACACAGTGAAGGGCCAATGCGCATTGGTCCTTTACATTTGATTGAAAGTGTGGTATAATATACATTATGAATATTTTTATTTTATCAGATGAGCCAACAAAAGCAGCTCGAGAACATAACGATAAACATGTCGTTAAAATGATTCTTGAGTCAGGACAAATGCTATCAACTGCTCATCGAATGCTCGATGGAAAAGAGTATATAGAAAAGTCTCGTACTGGAAGAAATGTACGTAGATGGAAACATCCTGATTCAAATATGGAAAGTACTTTATACAAAGCTGTTCATATGAATCATCCTTGTACTATCTGGACAAGGGAAACACTAGGTAATTATTACTGGCATTTTGAATTATTCAAAGCATTATGCGAAGAATATATTTATCGATACAAAAAAATACATGCAACTCAGGAAAAACTAATGGAACTATTAAGCCATCATCCAAAGAATATATTGGATGCTGATCAAACACCATTTGCGCAAGCAATGCCAGATTACTGTAAGAATATCGATGCAGTAAAAGCATATCGCAAATATTACATACATGAAAAAAATGGATTTGCTAATTGGAAAGGCAGATCAAAACCAAGGTGGTATAATGCCTAACTATGATTTCTTAAATACTGAAACTAATGAAGTAGTTGAAGTAACTATGAAAATTGCTGAACTTGATGATTATAAGAAAAATAATCCTCATATGAAACAACAAGTAACCGCTCCAAATATGATATCAGCGCTAGATGGAGCAACACTTAAAAAAGCTGGTGATGGCTGGAAAGAAGTGCAAGATAGAATAAAAGGTGGAATGCCACCAAGATTAAGAGGAAATATAAAAACAAAATGAAATATATAAAAAAACCAATAATGTTTGTGATTGATTGCTGGAGAATTATAATGGACAATAGATATAATCCATTAAGACATATTGGTGATCCATCAATACAAGCTTATTTTACAATGGCGTTATTTATTATGTGGAGTGCTTATTTTGGAATTGTAGCATGGGTTTGGATTGGATGGGAGAACTATAGTATAGTATCTTCTATTTGGGTACACTTAGCTGTAATTATTCCTATAATGGTAACAAACATGACATTCAGATCAGCTGAAGAAAATGGTAGAGTTTGGGTCAAAGATTGGAATAAATATAAAACCTTTAAGGAAAAGAAATAATGGAGTTTAAACATGAACCAATTGATCTTGGATATAATGACTTGGTGGCAGTTACTTCTAAGTCTGGTAGAGTCTACACCGATCCTGATAATAATACTTATCCTAGTATTACAACTGTTCTTTCGATATTAAGCGAAGATGCAATTAAAGCATGGAGAGCAAGAGTAGGACCAGAAGAAGCAAATAGAATTAGTAGAACAGCAAGTACTCGTGGTACTGCAGTTCATGATTTATTAGAACGTTATGTAAATAATGATCCAGAATTTGATAAGGGTGTTATGCCTCATATTATGCAAAGCTTTCATGATGTTAAACATGTATTAGATCGTTGTATAACAAAAGTTTATGCACAAGAAGCTGGACTCTATTCCAAACATTTAGGAGTAGCAGGAAGAGTAGATTGTGTTGGTCAGTGGGAAGGAGTTGATGCTATCATAGATTATAAGACTTCAAAGAAACTGAAAAAGAAAGAATGGGTACATGGTTACTTTATGCAATGTGCAGCTTATGCTGTCATGTGGGAAGAAAGAACTGGAATGCCTATAAAAAAATTAGTAGTGTGTATAGCCGTAGATAATGAAGACCCACAAGTTTTTGTCGAAGACAGGGATAATTGGACAGAAAAGCTTATAGATACTATTGCAGAATATAAAAGGAGAAAAGGTTTATGAATGAACCAAGAGTAATGCTTGCTGTCGGTAATGAATTTCCGGAATGGGAGTTAGATGGTGTTGCTGGTACAACAAGCGAAATACAAAGAATAAGCGGCCAAGGCCAAGTTGGATGGAAGGTATATTATTTTTATCCAAAAGATTTTACATTTATTTGTCCAACTGAAATATGTGCTATGGATGATATAAGAGATGAAGCTACTGTATTTGGAATAAGTGGCGATAATGAACATTGCAAAGTTGCATGGAAGAATTCAGATGAAAATCTAGGTAAAATTAAACATACACTCTTAGCTGATGTAGGTTTAAATCTAGCTCATTCTGTAGGTGTGGTTGATAGTAATAATGAAGTCTGTATGAGAGCTACATTTATTGTAGATCCACAGAATATTATCCAATCATTAAGTGTAAACGCTTTAGACACTGGTAGAAGTGCTAAAGAAATTAAAAGAACTCTCATGGCATTAAAAGCTGGTGGATTAACTGGCTGTCAATGGGAAGCAGGAGATACGTTTGTAGGATGAATTTAACTAAATCTAAAAGCGCATACAAAGGTCCATTACTCGAAGCTTTAATTAAGAAATTAGAAGGTGATATTGCAATTGCCCAAGCTAATGTAGAAGTATATAAGAGTAATTCAATTGGTATCGGAGAACATCCCGGTATTGTTGAAGCTATGGAAAGTGAAATTGCTAAGATAGCTGAAGCTGATGACAAAATAGCGACCATTAAGAAATATTTTTAATTATAAATAGATTATATCGTTTACTTTTTACTAAAAATGTGGTATAATATATTAAATGAAAAATTTCGCAACATATCTATCAGAAGCTAACAGAGGTCTTACAATCTTTGATATTGATGATACTATGTTTAAGACTAAGGCGAAAGTCGAAGTTGTAAATAAAAAGACTAATAAGAAGAAAGAACTCACACCTAAACAGTTTAATACATATAAACTAGGAAGAGATGAGGATTTTGACTTTGGCCAATTTAAGTCGGCAGAAATATTTAACAAAACTGCTATGCCAATTGGCAAAATGATTTCTAAGTTTAAACTAATACTTAAGAATGCTGTTAAAAAAGGTTCAAAGGTGATTATCGTTACAGCAAGAGCTGACATGGACGATAAAAAACTTTTTCTAGATACTTTTAGAGCGCATGGAATAGATATAGATAAAGCTCACATTTATCGAGCTGGTAACTTAGGACTAAAGGGAAGTGCAGATGCAAAAGCACAAGTATTCAAACAATTTCTTGATACAGGAGAATACAGTAGAATAAGACTATTTGATGATGATGTAAGTAATTTGAAAGCATTACTATCTCTCAAAGATGAATATAATGATGTAGACTTTGAGGCATGGAAAGCCGATCGTAAAGGAAAAATAAAAAAGGTGAAGTAATGCCAACTAAATTTAAACCATCACAAACAGTAAGACTCAGAGGAGCAACTAAAGCAACAACTACTAATTATTATATTAAAAATATTTCGCAAACAGAATTATTTGAATCATTAAATAATAGTAGTACAACTCCTAAAAGAAAACAAAAAATTAGAAATGAATTAGTTCGTAGAGGAATTAAAATAGTTATGGTACCTAAAAATGTCTAAACAATGGCATGGTGGTAAAGGAGATACACCAAGAGATCCAGATCATATTAAATATAATGATGGATGGGAGCGTATATTTGGAAGAAGTAAACCAGAAATTAAAGCTAGAAAAGTTCAACCTTCTCATTCAGTTACACAAACTCATAAAGATAAATCAAAAGTACTTCCTAGAAATTATAAATATAAGAATATAGAGGAATAAATATGGCAGATGACTTATTAAAATTTGACTTCGGATTTACTGCAGTAGATGAAAGTGAACTTGATGCAGTACAAGAAGTTGCGAATAAAGCTACTTCAGCTTCTACCGAAGCAAAAAATTTAGAAGAGAAACTAAATAATCTATATAATGCAATTCAACCGTTACTTAGTAACTTAAAACAAAACCCTGAAAAGGAATATATATTGTGGCCAAATAGAACTGAAAAAATTGAGGCATTTGAGGACCACATTAGGAAAATAATGAAATGAACATTGATAAATTAAGAGAACAATTAATTATAGATGAGGGACAGGTAAATGAAATATATAATGATCATCTTGGTTATCCTACATTCGGGATTGGCCACCTTGTCATTGAAGGAGACCCAGAATTGGGGCTTCCGATTGGCACTGCTATCACAGAAAAACGTGTTAAAGAATGTTTTGAAAAAGACGTAGAAGCTGTTATAGAAGATTGTGAAAAATTATATAAAGACTATGATGAACTTCCAGAAGAAGCTCAACAAATCATAGCTAATATGATGTTTAATATGGGATTAACTCGTTTGAGTAAATTCAAAAAAATGAAAGCAGCAGTAGATGACCGTGATTGGAAAGAAGCTGGTGTACAAGGTAGAGATTCTCGCTGGTATAAACAAGTAACGAATCGTGCCGAAAGATTAATGCAACGTTTAGAAAACATATAGGAGAAAGAAATGATTTTAGATATATTAGGATCAGAAGGAAACTTAGCCTCAGCAAGTAATGTTGATCGCGCAAAGTTAGTAAGAGTATTAAATAATAAAACATCAGTGCAAGTAATTACACTTAAAAATGCGGGTGGAACTACACTCGGTACTATTACTTTAGCAGCTGGAGAAGTAGTTATTATGGAAAAAGAACATACTGATACTTTAACTGGTGCAGCAACATCATTAGCAGTGGCAGTAGCATATAAAAATTAATGGCGTACTCTAATAAAGTAGTAGACAGGTTTGAGGATGTATTAAACAATCCTTCTAAACATGGTGTCGGACGTTTCGATCCAAATGATCCGAACGTGGCAACTGGTTTAACTGGAGCTCCAGCCTGTGGCGATGTTATGAAACTGGATATTAAATTAGATCCAGATACTGAAGAAATATTAGACGTAAAATTTAAAACATATGGATGTGGTTCAGCAATTGCTTCATCTACATTGTTTGTTGAAATGCTTAAAGGTAAAACTATCAACGAAGCTAAACTCATTAAAGATAAAGATATAGCAGAGGCTTTAGAATTACCTCCTATAAAATTACACTGTTCTGTGTTAGCTGAAGATTCAATAACAAGAGCTATAGCAGATTGGGAAGAAAAATCAGCTCATCGTAAACACAATAGCCTGCCAAAAGAAAAGTGGGAGGATCCAAATGGCTATGGATACTAAAGGAAACTCCTATGGAACTCACAGATAAAGCAATTGAAAAACTTATTGAAAAAACTTCGCCAACACGCGACATCATTCGCATTGGTCTTACTTCTGGTGGTTGCGCTGGGTTCGAATATATTTTTGATTATGAATCCACAATACGATCCAACGATACAGTGTATGACTATGGTGCATTCAGACTTGTCATCGATTCAGTGTCAATACCCTACTTCGAGCATGCATCCTTAGATTATGTTATCGAAGGCATAAACGAACAATTCAAAATCATCAATCCTGATGAAAAATCCGCATGCGGATGTGGTGTTTCCGTACAATTCTAAATTCCAACTTGTATAAATAGATATATGAGTGATATTTTCACATTGATTGCAGACGTTGGTGCGCCTATAGCTGGTGCAATAGTTATGGGATTCTTTATATTCTTAGTATTAAAACAAATATTAGAAGGTATAGTAGACCAAATCGGAACGTTAACTATGTTTTGTGAAAGTTTAGAAAATAGAGCAAGAACTATGAGTAATGAAATGATTAAAATTGATATGTTAGTTTCTTCTGCTTTAGAATTAAGACCTGATATTGAAAGGGTTGCAAGAGCAGAAAACTTTATAGAGGATGGTAAACTCGACGTAAGAAGAGACTAATGGATATAGCTCAAGCAATATCCGATTACGGATTCCCAATTGTTATGGCAGTTGGAATGGGCTATTTTATATACTACATTTGGTGGTTTATAGGGGAAAAAATAGACCCAGCATTAGAAAAAATGCATTTTGCTCTTATAAGAGTTATTGATCAGACAAGAATGTTAGATCAAGACTTAATACGACTACAACAAAAGGTTGATGTTGTATTAGAATATCGTGAAAACGAAAAAAAGAGGAAAGAAAATGAAAAAAATACTCGCAATACTACTGATGCTGACAATCAGTCAGATGTCGGTTGCTGACGAATTAGTTCATAA
>Ga0181410_1000192_pt1 | contig 26932 bp, 27 predicted proteins | sample 33SPOviralmetaG_FD_130112 | JGI IMG/M metagenome (GOLD analysis project Ga0181410, IMG submission 130112) | Marine viral communities from the oligotrophic San Pedro Time Series (SPOT) site, San Pedro Channel, CA, USA - 33 SPOT_SRF_2012-06-20 | ecosystem: Environmental > Aquatic > Marine > Strait...
GGGACGCTTTATGGCGCTTATGTAGGTGCTACTTAATGCTAAGAAGTAGAATGCTCAGAGCGGCGGGTTCAGGTTTTGATTACGAGTCTCCTTACGGCTCTCCTACCGCAACGGTAACAAGTTTCCCTAGCCTACGCGCTGGATTATCTAGCAACAGCCAAGATTTTTGCATGGCCCTTGATACAGAGTTTACGACCCTAAGCGACCGTGGGCTTATTATGGAAGCTGGTGCGAGTAGGGGAATGTCTTGGGGTGTATACGGTGACGGAACAACAGTAAAGATGAGGGCTAGAGCTTACAGCGGGGCGGAAAGCTGGTCTACAAACCGCCCGTCAGCCGCAAAAGTAGAAGTAGTCATTACTCCGTATATAGGGCGTTTTAATACTTTTTATTTAACGGCCGATGTATCTGTTGGCAATATTAAATTATGGGTTCAAGCGGGGGGAAGAGGTAGTACCTCTAATTTAGTTCTACTAGGCACTGGCTCGAGCGATGCCTCCAGCACTAACGTATATGGTGGTGCAGGAGGCGGCTATGGAACATTTCAAGGCAATTTTCCTGATCTTACTAATTTTGTTGCGGGTACTTACAGAGCGCCATACCCCACCCCTAGTACGGCAACTTGGTACAAGGAGGTTAGAGAGAGAACAAGGCAAGGGAACGGAATTGGTGGAACTTTTGGTAATACCTTCGACCGCGTTTAAGACAAGAGGCTACAAATGAGTTATGTAAAAATACAAGACGGTACTCCGGTTCGTTATAGTTTTGAGGAGTTACGTTCTGCTAATCCTAATGTTTCTTTTACGTTCCCACCTTCCGCAGAATCTCTTGTTGATTTTGGTGTTTATGTTTTAAACCAAGATGATTACCCAGAAGGTTTTGATGTTGTTCAGGCGGGTACTATTGAAAACCGTGACGGAGAGTGGTGGCAAACGTGGATAGGACGAGATGCTACACCAGAAGAGTATCGTCCAGAAATGGTTGTAACAATGCGACAAGCTAGGCTGGCTTTGCTACAGCAAGGGTTGTTGTCTAGCGTTGATGCGGCAATTGCAAGTTTACCAGAGGGTCAGCGAGAGGCCGCAGGTGTAGAGTGGGAATATGGCTCTGAAGTAGAGCGCCTGTCTCCCCTCGTTGTAGGTCTTATGCCCGTACTAGGAATGTCAGAAGAAGAGATTGATGCTTTGTTTACGTTGGCTCAAAGTCTGTAATTAAAATGATAGAGGAAGTATGGTTATGTGGCGCGTTGGCGGTAGCTATAGGGATTGGTTTCTTAGGATTGGTACTTATTTTGTGCGCTGTGGTGACGCATTATCTCAATTAATTAATGTAATTATTTTTTTGAGTGACAACCCTAACGAATCTTTGTCTGGAAGAAGCTACCGGCAAAAAAGCAACTGGTTTTGGGGTAAAATGTATGCCCTAATAAATTGGTTGTTTTTGTGGTTTCACAAAGATCATTGCAAAAAAGCTTACGATGCAGATATAGCTAGAGCATCTTTACTGCTAAAAAGTGTTGTATAAGATGAAATTTTGTTTGAATAGGACCGCATAACGTGTCTTTTGCTTCCGCTAGTTTTTCTGAAGTAGCGTTTTCTAGCGAAAGCGGAACAACTTCAGCTATTGCGGTAACAGGTGTTGCTGCCACTGGAGCCGTTGGCACTTTAACCGTACTTATTAACGAGTCCTTTGCGGTAACGGGTATTGCTGCCACGGGTCAAGTAGGATCGGTTACGGCCTCTGGTCAGGCAAATGCTCCGGTAACGGGTATTGCTGCCACTGGTCAAGTGGGATCGGTTACGGTCTTTGTTGCGGCGAATGTCTCGGTAACGGGTATTGCTGCCACTGGTCAGGCGGGATCGGCTACGGTCTTTGTTGCGGCGAATGTCTCGGTAACGGGCATTGCGGCCTCTGGTCAGGTGGGATCGGTTACGGCCTCTGGTCAGGCAAATGTTTCGGTAACGGGCATTGCCGCCACCGGTCAAATTGGAGCAGTGGTTGCAACGGGAGATGCCATAGTAGTAGTCGAATCTCCTCGGCTAGTTACTTCGGTGGGTGGAGTCTCCGTTTTAACTACAACTAACGTATTGATTACGGGGGTGTCGGCCACAGGTAGAGTGGGTTCCGTAAACCTAGAAATTTGGAATGAACTTATACCTTCTCAAGGACCAAATTGGACAGAGGTTACCGGCCCAGTTTCTCCCGTTTGGAATGAAATCACACCTTCGCAAGGCCCAGATTGGGTAGAGATTGCGGCATAAGAGGTCATTATGGCAAGTACCGGAACAACAAATCTTGGAATAGAAAAACCCGCCACTGGGGACAGGTCTGGTACGTGGGGTACTATGACCAACACCAACATGGATTTAATTGATCAGGCGGTTGCGGGAATAGCTCAAATTGCTATTTCTTCTCCGGCAACCGTAGTTTCTCCCCATGACATAAACATCACGGACTTTACGGTTAGCGACGGCAGAAATAAGTTTATTGAGTTTACCAGCGCCCCTTCAGCCGCTACCGCCTACGTCCGCTTAACCCCCGATAATGCTGAAAAAATAGGTTATTTCCGAAACAGCACCGGGCAGACGGTGATCTTGTTTCAAGGAACATATAACGCCAGTAACGATCTGGAAATCCCAGATGGAAAAGATGTTGTTGTTAAATTTAGCGGCATCGGCACTGCTTCCACCGTAACTAACCTCTTCACAGACTTGGTGGCGGGGAATATTACGGCCCCTGTCACGGGTAATGTCGTGGGTAATGTCACGGGTAACCTTACCGGCAACGTAACGGGTAACGTCACGGGTGCCCTAACGGGGAATGTGACAGGTAACCTTACCGGCAACGTAACGGGTAACGTCACTTCTACCGGTTCATCTTCTTTTTCTAGTGTCACCCTAAGCGGAGGCACCATTAACAACATGCAGATTGGCGCTTCGACAGCCGCCGCAGGAACATTTACCGGGATTACTGTAACAGGAACCGCCACCTTAGCCACGGCAAACATAGACGCAGGGGATATTGATGGTACAACCGTAGGGGGTACTACGCCGGGTGCGGGAACATTTACAACGCTACAAACCACCGGGGATAATGTTCTAATTCAAACTTCGCAAACGCCCGCTAGTGCAAGCGCGTCAGGGACGGCGGGCGAAATAGCGTGGGACACAAATTACATTTATGTTTGCGTTGCCACCAATACTTGGAAACGAGTTCTAATATCTACTTGGTGATTAAATATGCCGTTAAGTAAATTACAATTTCGCCCCGGCATTAACCGAGAGACGACCTCTTATGCAAACGAAGGAGGTTGGTTTGACGGGGACAAAATACGTTTTCGTTACGGAGTTCCCGAAAAAATAGGCGGGTGGGCCGTGGCAACAGAAAACACGTTTTTAGGAACGTGTAGGGCGTTAAAGCCCTTTGTTTCTTTAGACGGCACCGTATTTATGGGCGTAGGAACTCACCTCAAATATTATATTGAGGAAGGTGGGGAGTATTACGACATTACGCCTATTCGGGTCACCGCAGCGGCGGGAGACACTACGTTTACTGCGACAACTGGAAGTTCGATTATTACCGTAACGGATGTGCCTTCGGGAGGAAGAGTTCCCACGGGAAGAGGAGCGGTGGCAGGGGATTTTGTTACTTTCTCGGGCGCAGTTGCCTTGGGTCCAAAAGTTGCTGCCAGCGTGTTAAATCAAGAATATCAAATACTGTCCGTGGTTAGCGAAACGCAATTTACTATTTTGATCGGGACCACGGCCACTTCGGCAGATACCGGTAACGGAGGGACTTCTACGGTTGCCGTTTATCAAATTAACACGGGCTTGGACACTTCTGTGGTGGGAACCGGTTGGGGAACAGGCGAATGGGGTCGAGATACGTGGGGCTCTTCTTTGGCCACTGCGGCATCAACCACTCTTCGTATCTGGACTCATGACAATTTTGGCGAAGACTTAATAATAAACGTTCGCAATGCGGGCATTTATTATTGGGATAAGACCTCGGGCGTTTCTTCACGGGCCACGGCCCTTTCTGATTTGTCTACAGACAGTACGACTCCCACGATTGCTAAACAAGTTTTGGTATCGGACGTAGATCGGCACGTTATTGCGTTTGGTTGCGACCCAGAAAACGCCATCGGCACACAAGATCCTTTGTTAATTAGGTTTAGTGACCAAGAAAACCCCTTGGTGTGGCAAACATTGGCTACTAATACCGCAGGCGATTTGGTGATTGGTTCTGGGTCAGAGATTGTCACGGCGGTAGAAACACGGCAACAAATCCTTGTGTTTACCGATGTTTCTCTTCATGCCATGCAATTTTTAGGGCCCCCGTTTACTTTTGGCATTAACCTTATTTCTGAAAACACTACCATTATGTCCCCATTAGCCGCAAAAGCGCACGATGATGCGGTGTATTGGATGGGATATGAAGATTTTTACGTTTTCAGAGGACAAGTGCAAAAGATACCTTGTTCGGTTCGGTCCTATGTTTTTGATGATTTTAATCGAAGTCAAAAAGAAAAAGTTTTTGCTGCGTTAAATTCCTCGTTTAGTGAAATTTGGTGGTTTTACCCCTCGGTGGACTCTAACGAAATTGATCGATACGTAGTGTATAACTATCAAGAGCAGGCGTGGTATTACGGGACTTTGGTTCGTACCGCGTGGGTTGACCGAGGCATCAGCGATTTTCCTATTTCAACCTTTATTGACGGCAAACAATATTTTCAAGAGCTTGGTTTAGACGACACCACAACAAACCCGGTGACCGCGATTAACGCGTATATTGAGTCAAGTCAAATGGACCTTGGGGAAGGAGATCAGTTTTCGTTTATTCGCAGACTTATTCCAGACATTACCTTTGAAAATTCTACAACGTCATTTCCTACAGCAACTTTTACCACTAAGGTTAGGGACTTTCCCGGCGCTAATTATGATTCTGAGGATGACGCTTCCGTAACCAGAACGGCCACCAGCCCCGTAGAGCAGTTTACTAATCAAGTGCATTTGCGCCTAAGAGGGCGCAGTTTTGCTATAAAAGTGGCGTCCAACCAAACAGAAACACAATGGCGCTTAGGTGCCCCACGCCTAGACATTAGGCCGGACGGCAAACGATGAGCAACAGACGGCTTGTATTACCTCAATTTCCTACTGCGCCGCTGGAGTACGACGTTCGGTATATGGCCGAAGTGGTTCGTTCTTTTTCCGTGTTTCTTCAGCAATTCAAGAATCCCGGTGATGCACGGCACACGGCCCTTACGTTGACGAATTTGCAAGAAAATGATTTTAACCTTGAAATAGGGGCTGTTTTTCAAGTGGACGGGGATTTAAAAATTGTACTGACATATAAGCCGCACCCTGTCGGAGTTTTGGGTACGGGGTCCGCTGGCTCGGTAACGGTGTCAACCCCATAGATAGATTGAAAACAAGGGGTTTGATACAATAACGCATTATTATGGGATGAATACATGAACGCAACCGCTGTGCAACAACCTTACGAGGTTCCAGAAGGTGGGTTAGCGTCGTTTTTGACAGCGGCCTCGGGGTCTTGGTCGGACGATGCTTTATCCGGCATTGATTACGAGATTATTCGCCCTGCCGCCAATGAATTGGCGGAGTTTGGTCGTGAAGGGGACAACCGAATTGCGCACGTTGCGGACGGTGAAACCGTCATTCCCATGGAGGTTTTTGAGGAAGACCCCGCGCTGAAAGAGGCGTTGTTTGGTCGTATGCGAGAGATGGGTATTGACCCTGAACGGTATGTGGTAGGCAACGAGCTAAACAGCATTAACCCGGTCACGGGTCAGCCTGAGTTTTTCCTCAAAAAGCTTTTTAAGGGCATTAAAAAAGCCGTTAAAGGCGTAGTTAAAGTATTTAAGAAGATTGCACCGATTGTTCTTTCGGTAGGCCTAAACTTCTTGTTCCCCGGCCTTGGGGCCATTGCGTCAGGTGCGCTAGGTAGCGGCATCGGCACTTTGGTTCAAGGCGGAAACCTTAAAGACGCCTTCAAAGCGGCGCTAATTGGCGGTGCCGTGGGCGGTATTTCGTCGGGCATTGGTAGCGTCATGAAGGGCGGTGAATTTATGGCGGGAGTTAAGGGCGGCTTGCCTACGGGCATGGGCGGGGGTGTTAATCCCACGCTTCCCGGACCTAGCGACTTAACCTCTAAAATTTCAGAAGGTGTTCCCGACTACGTGGCTCCGGCTACTCCGGGCCCTGAAATCATGCCGCCCATGCCCGGTGCGGACAACGTCATGGCGGCGGCTAAAGAAGGTATGGCGGGAGCAACAACTCAACCAGATATCTTAGGTCAGTTACAGTCCGGTCAATTTACTACGGATGCGAGTGGTGCCATTGTTAGAAAAACCGCACAACCAGATATCTTAGGTCAGTTACAGTCCGGTCAATTTACTACGGATGCGAGTGGCACTATTGTTCCCAAAGAATCTTTAATGCAAGGGACAGAAACCGCCACCACGGGGGCCACAGAAGCCGCCACCACTGGGGCTACATCCCCCGCTCAAGATGCCCTGATTACTTCGGCTAGATCGCCCACAAGCTTTTTTGACAAGATTAAGCAAGGAGACTTTGTTGATGCTTTTAAAGGCCAACGCGCGGTAACAAAAGAGCAAGTAATGGATGCATTGCTTTCTGACGCGAATGAAACGTTGGTCAGCGCCGCAGGCAAAGAGGGGATGCTTGAAGCACTAAACGCGAAAGCTAACCTTATATTAAGCAACATGCCGCAGCCCGGAATGCTAGCAAAGTATGGCCCCATGGCGGGGCTAGGGTTGGCTGGAATAGGGCTGGCCGGGGGCTTTAAAGCTCAACCAATGCCCGAGCCTTACGACTTTTTTGGCGGCATGACACGCGAGGACTACATCCGAATGTACCCAGAGCGATACGGGTACACTCCAATTGGACGGGATGAGCAAGGTAATCTTCTTCCAAGCCGCTCCGTAGCTGCTGCAAATGGTGGAGACATAAGTAGTTTCCCGCGAAAAACCGGCCCGATTCGGGGGCCCGGAACAGAAACTTCCGACGATATCCCCGCAATGCTCTCTGACGGTGAGTTTGTCATGACAGCACGAGCCGTTCGTGGCGCAGGGAACGGTAGCCGTAAAGAGGGAATGAACAGAATGTATCAAATGATGAAAAACTTTGAGGGGAGCGCCGCTCGTGGCTGAAACAACTACTCAGATTATCCGCGAAGATCCCGCGATTGAGGCGTACCGCACTCAATTATTAGAACAAGTCAACATGTTCATGCAGGATCAGCTTAAGCAGTTCAATGCTGACCCTAACGCGCAGTTCATGCCCCCAGATTACAAGGTGGCACTGCTTTCGGAAATGCAACAACAAGCCGAAGATATGGCACAGCGCGGCATCGGCATGTACGCGCCATATGTTGACCAAGCTGGGAGGTTGATGAACAAAGGCCAAGAAGCCATTGAAACCTATGGTTTTGGGGGTCTTGGCGAGGCTTTTGGCGCGACAAGGGAAGGGCAATCAAAATTGTCTGAGGCTGCCAGCCGACAAAATCAGTACATGAATGTTCCTTCTAGCAGTCAAACGGGCGCACAAAATCGATTAGACCAGACGTATGGCGGGTTTGACCCCACCTCCACCCAAAGCTTTATGAACCCCTACGAAGATCAGGTGGTTCAACAAGCCATGAAAGATATTCGCCGTGAAGGAGATATTCGAGAGCAAGGGCTACAGGCAAAAGCCGCCGCCTCGGGAGCGTTTGGTGGATCTAGACTAGCCGTTGCAGAGCAAGAGTTAGGCAAAAATGTAATGGAAGAGCAAGGGCGAACCGCCGGGCAACTTCGCATGGGCGGGTATCAGCAAGCAGCTCAACAAGCGCAAAAAGCTTACGAAGATCAAATGGGCCGAGGTCAACAAGGCGCTCAATTGCTAGGTAATATGGGCGTTCAATATGGCCAATTAGAGCAAGGCAACGTCGGTCAAATGATGGACATGGCCGCTCAATCCGGGCAAATGGGCCAGTACATGAACACCTTGGCAGGTATGGGCGGTACGTTGGGGGGACAATTAAGTCAGCAAGGCCTACAGTCCGCAGGATTGGGTCAGTTGGTGCAAGATATGTATGGTCAAGATATAAAGAACATGGAAGCCTTTGGTGCAAGAGAGCAAGCTTTGGCTCAAGCCGGTCTTGATGCAATAAGAATGAATGATATGCAAAGCTTCCAATATCCGTATCAGCAACTAAGCTTTTTAAGTGATATTTATAAAGGCACTCCGGGCGCACAACAATCTGTAACGGTTTCCGGAGGCTCAGAGCCTTCTCCCTTCCAACAAGCCGCAGGGCTAGGCATTGCTGGCCTTAGCGCCGTAGGTGGTGCTAAAAGCGCAGGATTCTTTTAATGAGCGTATTAAATAGACCAATGTTTAGGCAGGCCGGTGGCCCTGCCGAACCTATGCCGCAAGACATGGGGCCAGAGACCACAATGTTGCAGGAAGCAGAGGCGGGCGCTATGTCCCGTGGACAAGAAATAGGTGCGCAGTACGCGCAAGACATGATGCAGGGCATTGATCAGGCTCAGTCCACCGAGGACTTGATCAATGCATTGCGAGGTAACGACAAAAGCCTAGAGGCTCGCCGTAGCGAGCTTGCGGGGTTTGTTGGCCAAGACGACGCAAATCAAACCCCCGAATCGGTACTTGCCATGGTTCAACCGGTCGTAATGATGACCGAAGAAGGCATGATGGATAGCGGGATCGGGGCATTAGTTCAAGGTTTAGTGGGCGACGTAGAAATGACTACGGCGAGTGGCGCTCCTACCGACATGGGAATGGGTGTCGGTAGTTTGATGGCCGCAGGGGCGCAGGAGGCCCCCGCCCCACAAAATTTTAGACAAGGCGGGGAGGTGGCTCATTTGCAGGCAGGTAGTAGCATGACGGCTACCGCTCCCGCCATGTCCCTTGATCCTTTAGGTTTCGCTTCAGAAAATGTAATGAGCTTTGGTGACACCGTGAAAGGAAGGTACGAAGATCTTTTACCCTTGTACCAAGAAATACTGGGCGCGGACCAAGAATCAAAGGATGCCACCAAAGCGCAAATGCTTTTTGACGTTGCGCAAGGCGGATTGCAGTTAGCCGCAGGCGTACCCGAAGCAGGCAGTTCGTTTGTTTCACAGCTTGCGGGTGCCGCCGCACCTGTTGCAGGTCGTATTCAAGAACGAGGCGCGGCGCTTGAGCAAGAACGACGAGGAATCAAGCAAGGTGCGTTAGGCACGGCCATGCAACAGGCTATAGCTGAGGAAGATTTTGACCGGCAGCTAAAGAAAGAATTGCTTGTGGCGCAAATTGCTGCGGCGTCAAGAAGAGCCGCCTTGGGGGTAGAGGAAAGAATTGTTCTGGACAATAGGGGCAATGAAGTTGCTATTTTAGACATTAACGAACCCACCGATGCCGCTCGGTACCACGAGTATCAAACAGACGGACAGTATACGTTTAGAAAAATGGGTACGGGAGAGGCAGAAACCCTGACCAACTATATTATTCAACGTCCAACGGGTGAAGAGGGACGCCTCACAAGAGAGTTGGTTGAAAGTTTTGATAATGGAAGAACATACCTTGGACAAAACGAAGATGGCACTAGTGTTGCGTTAGCAATGCCCACAGGAGAGGGCGTTAGTGTTGCGGCCATCTCTAAAGAAGAAGTTGCCGCTCTTCAGCGTTCCATAGGGTCTCAAAACAAATATCAACGTATTCTTGAGCAAGCTGAAAGAGAAGGAATAGCTCCAAGCACATCGGCAATCACTTCGGGCAGTAATGTTAATTTACTTATTAGCACTGGGGCGGCGCTTCAAGACGAAATCGCAGAAAAAACGGGAGAACCGTTTAATTTAACAGATACGGCCCTTATTCAAGAGGACCTTGAATCCGCAAAAAGATCTGCGTATCAAGCGGCCATGGAGGGCACCGGACCTATAGCGGCCCTTGAGTCAGGCATAAACCGGTTTATTGGTTTTGCGACAGATTTAAGCCCCGGAGATGCTAGAAGAGAAGAGTTTAGGGCTTTGCTTCGATCAATTCGGTTTGTTGGTAAAGTTGCCCTTGTATCAAACTCAAGATTCCCGGTGGCCGAAATGGCTTTGGCTTCAGACCTTTTCCCTAATCCTGATCAGTTCTTTGCTGACCCCGAAGTAGAGGCGCAAAAGCTTCAGGTCATTATGGCTGTGACGGATCAACTTTACATGGAAAATTTAAGAGAATTGGCTTCGGGTGGACTTGATCAGACACAAAGAAGACAGGCCGAAAACAATATGCGCGAAATACAATTGTTGCGCACTATGTTAGGAAACGTTCCGAAACCGGGACAAGAGCAATTTACGCCCGACCGATTTACCGGGTATGAAACAAGGCTTCAAGAAACTGGCGGACAGACGGGTATTCAATAATGGCAGAAGAGATTCAGGCAGAAGAAATCCAGCCCGCTGATATTACGGAGCAAGAATTACAACAAAGTCCGGTGCCCGATCCTTCGGGGGACATGACGATTGATTTAATTTACCCGAAAATTTCGTCAGATCTTTTTGAGCAAAACCTCAGAAGAAACCCGGAAGAAGAGGGGTACGCACAAGGAACGACAGCAATAAAGTTGTTGGCGCTGGACACTGCGTTTGCTTTACAACAAAAAAACCCGTCGCTTTTTGAAAAAAACGAAGATCCCTATAAGGCGCTTGCTTTGGGGCAGGCGCGTTTTCTCCCAGAAAACGAACGAAACCAACAGATAACCGACGAAGAAATAATTCGCCGTTTTCTTAGAAACCCAGACAATAAGCCTATGCGGGAAGGTTCTCTTGCAAAAGGATTTGCAAAGCAAATAGGGCCCTCTGCGGGCGGCCTTGGGGGATTTGTTGGAGGAGTAAAAGCAGGCTACGCCATGCAAACCGCCATTCCTCCAGTACCAAATCCCTTCGTTGTTGGCGCTAAGTTTTTGATTCCCGTAGCTACGGGGATAGCTGGCCAAATTGCAGGGGAAGAAGCGGTTGAGGCGCTTAGAGATTATTTTTTTGGAGCCCCCGATCTTGTAGACCCGGAAAGAGGCGGCGGCATGGAGCGCGTTGGAGAAACAGCGGCAGTTGCTACTAGCTTTATTCCATTGCCTTACATGACCGCAAAAGAAGCGATATCCTTTGGCGGTAAAGAAGCAGTAGAGGCAATAACCAGAACAAAAATGGATAAACTGCGCGATACCCTTGAGGTCGGCCCGGTTCCACAAGCCGTTTCAGAGGCGGTTTTTAAAGAGGCCGCACGTAAGCCCCCTCGTTCTACACGCTTTATTGCAAAAGCAGAGGAAATGATTCCTAAAATGGGGCAACGAGCCTCCACAAACCGGATTTTAACTGCCGGGGAAGAGGTTTCTTTTGCAGCGGGCGCAACCGGGGGAAGGTATCTTTCCGAAGAATACTTGGAAGGAGAGGGCGCGTTTCCTTTAGAAATGGTCGGTGGAGTTGGCGCTGGTCTAACTCTTCCTTATGTTATTGGAGCGCCTTACTTTGTTGTTAAAAACTTTGACGCCGTAGTTGGAGGTCTTAAAAAATTTAGTTCGGCCATAAACCCTGCTAACAAAGAAGTGCCCCTTAGCTCTTTATTTTCAAGACAAGGTCAAGAGCAAGCCTATGTTGATGTAGTCAATATCATCGAAGAGCGTTTAAAAGAAGCTGGGGAAGACCCCGAAAAAATAGCCGCGGCCATAGAAGAAATTGCTAATGACCCGCAATTTAGAGAGTTTACTGCGGCAACAATAACTCAAAGTCCGGTTCTTCTCCGTATTGAGCATGAAATGGCAGGTCTTTTTCCCGACCTTAAAGCTCAAGGACAAGAGGGCGTTAAAAAGGCAATTGACAACTACAAGCAGATGCTTGTGGCATACGCCATGATTGGTGATGCGGCGGCATTGCGTCAAGTAGAAAGTGCTTTTCAAGATACCATGGAACGCGCCCTTATTGATAAATTGGATCAAAGCGCTGGCCGGGTATTAGAGGCCGCACGGAGAGTTGGCACAGGAGAAACAGATGTCGCAGTAGGCACTGCGTTACAAGAAGTTTTAACTAATTCTTTATCTGCGGCTAGGGCAAAGGAGCGTTTTCTTTATTCCAACCTGCCGGAAGCAGACATTAATGTATTTCGTGCATTACCTGTTGAAGGAGAAGAAGTTGGCGAAGTAATACGACTTCCAAACCTGTTTGGTTTTATGGACCGCCTTCCCGCAAGCCGAACGGGTCTTAAATACCTGCCCGCCCCGATAAAACAGCAAGTTAGTTATATCATAGAAATTTTAGATAATGCCGGGGTAGACACCAGCCGCTTAGGTAAACGAGGGTCCGATGCAGGAGATTCAAACGCATCCGAAACTCGCACTAGGGTGGAAAGAACTTTAGCCAGCTTAGGCCGACGGCGACAAACAATTTTAGACAACATGTCGCAGTACACCAAAAACGGCATGAGAAACATATTGGATTTAGCCAGTAATAGTCCGCGTTTTGGAGGAATGACGCCCGAAGAACAAATTTTGGCGGTGGAACGTGACCTAAGCGCCATCGAAACTTTAACAAATGCCGCCCGCGGGCGTAGAAACATTCCTGAAGACGAGTTTAGGACTGCCGAATTAGAACAAATGACATCGCTTTTACAAAATCGAATGGCTACTGCACGGGCACAACTAGAGTTGACAGAAGGTGCCACTGCCGCCGCCCAAAGAACGTCAGAAGAGGTGGCCGCCGATGAAATACTTGATTTGCGCACCTTAATTGAAGAATTAAGGATGAGCGATCAACCCATTTCAATTTCAAGTCGATTCTTGACAGAAATGCGCTCGAAAGCATTATCCGCTAACCGAGAACTTACTGCGGGAGGAAAGTACGACGAAGCAGGAATGGCCAAAGTAATGGCTGACCTTGTTGATCAAGATTTGACCGGGGCGATAGATGATATTACTGGGGTAGACGCAAAAGCGTCTATTACTGCGGCGAGAGCATTTAGTCGGGCGCTTAATGATGTGTTTACAAGAGCTGCCGCCCCTTCAATGTTGCTTGGAACTAAATCAACCGGAGCCGCGGCTTTATCTCCTGAAGAAGCCGTTCGCACTTTATTTACAGGAAGATCGGATCGTGTTTTAAGAAACACAAAAGAAATATCGCGAGTAGGTCAATTTCTTAGAGATGACGTTAACCCAGACATTGAGTTAACCGACCTAACAGAAGAAATAGACATTGGTCGCCTTGTTAACGATGTTCCCGATGTTTTAGAAAGAGCCCTTCGCAATATAAGAGGAACCGTTTTACGCCCAAGAGAAGGTGCTGACGCGGCGCAAGAGTTAGAATTAAACACTCGTGAGTTAAAAGCTTGGCTGGAAGACCCAAACAACCAACAACTTTTGGCGATGTTTCCAAAACGCCTAGCAAACGATTTAAATGACGTAGATGCCGCATATGAATTGTTAAATACTGCGCGTAATCAAGCGAACCTAAGCAGAAAAGACGCAAGAGAGCGGCTGTCTTTCAAACGTCTGGTGGCGAAGGGGGATGAAACACCTAGCGCCACGATTAGCGGCGCGTTAAGTTCTGAGCGGCCTGAATATGAGTTAAATCAAATATGGCGAACAATTGCAAATGCCCGAGTAACAGATGTTACAAAGGAGGTTCGTGAAGAAGCTCGGGAAAGTTTGAAGACGGGTATGATGGATTGGGCTATTGCACGATCAAGTAACCGCAACGGGGATTTAAATCCTAAACAAATGTACGACAGCTTGTTTATGCCCGTTAAGCCGGGATCTTCCATAACTCTCGCGGAGTGGATGCAAAGCAAAAATCTTTTGGGCGCAGAAGATTTTAAGGCAATACAAACGTATTTGGCTGAAATGACCGCGCTTCAATCTCTTTTAACAAAAGAAGGATTAGACGAGCTTTTGAAACAAGGCGGCAGTCCTTTGCGAGATTTGGCGCTAAGAATTATAGGCGCAAAAATGGGCACAAGCGTGTCTGGCATGATAGGTGGCAGTGAGGCAAGCTTGATTGCGGCTTCAGCGGGCTCTGCGGCGTTACGCTCTCTGTTTGTAAGCAAGTCTGGGGTAAACAACATGAAAGCTTTTAAAGAGCTTCTTAGCGACCCCCAGTTTCTTGCAAAAATGTTAAAAACTCCTCGGGATAAACGCCAAGCAAAAAGCATGTTCCAGTTGGCTAGAGATTGGATGTTGAGCAAAGGGTTTGTGCTTGGAAGAAGAGCATACGCTGTCGAACAGGCAGAGTCTGAAGAGTTTAAGGGGCTTCCGCCACGAACCCGTGAAGAACTAGCAGAAAAAACCGGACGGTTTGAAATGTTGCCGGTTTCACTTCCCAAAACAAGTTCTTTAGACGCGGGAAGTAAGCCCCCGGTAATACGTCAACCACGGACCACGGCTCCCGAGCCACGGACCACGGTTCCCGAGGCCATGCCGTCAGAAGCGGTGCCTTCAGAGCCCACAGTTCTCGAACAAGACGCTTTGTGGAGCCGGGTGCTTCAACAAGAATCTGGAAATCGGCAGGTTAATGCGCAGGGCCAACTTATAACCTCAAAAAAAGGTGCGTTAGGCGTTGCGCAGGTTATGCCCCCTACGGCAGCAAGACCGGGATACGGTGCGCCAAGTATTTTTGACGTTGCAAGAAGTGTTGGCGTAGAAGTGCAAGATGTGGCCGAGCCTTCCGAGGGCGGACTTCCTGCTCCCACGGTGAGAGAGGCTTCTAGACTATTGGGAATTGAAAAAGTTAATGAAGCGTTTGGACGAAAATATTTTGAAGCCATGTATTCTTTATTTGACGGAGATCCCGTTCGTACTTTGATTGCCTATAACGCCGGACCTACTACGGCGAAAAGCTATAAGGGAGATCCGGCTACGCTACCAGAAGAAACGCAGAACTATCTGGTTAAGATACTAGGCGTAGCACAAGCTCCGGCCCCAAAAGAAACGCCCCCGGTAGCTCAAGCGGCTCCTCCGCCCATGCCCCCCGCGCCTCCGGCCTCGGCCCCGCTTACGCCGCAGTCGCTACAGCGAACTGCGCAGGTGTTGGGCCCAAATGACGACATTGGTAGGCTGGCATCAGAGTTGATGATGCGACAAGGACCTGCTTAAATAAGCCAATCCTTAGCACTTTCGCCCAAAACATCTCCGGCGATATTTATTTTATCTCGCAAAGCGGCTAAAATACGCTCATCAATTGTCCCCGGACTGACCAGATCAACGTAAGTCACGTTGTCTTTCTGGCCAATCCGGTGTGCGCGATCCTCTGATTGCAGCCTGATCTCTAAATCGTAGCTGTTGCTGAAGTAAATCACCGTATTTGCTTCAGTCAGAGTAATCCCGTATCCACCTGTCCGGGGCTGTCCAACAAAGAAACGTAACTCGGAGTCGGGATCTTGGAATCTTTCGATAATTGCCTGTCTGTCATCTTGCTCGGTCTCGCCATAGTAGGATGCTACTACACCACTGCCCCACTTTTTATTTAGGGCCCTTTCTATTCTATGAATATCGTATGTCCACGTAGCCCAAATGATTGCTTTTCCATTAACTTCTTCAAGAACATTCATTAGTTCATCAAGGCGGTTATTGTTAATTTCTTGAATGGGTCCTTCGTCCGGCTGAAGGTGGCCGCAACATATTTGTTGTAGGCGCATTATTTGCGTCAAAACAGAGGCGGTGGTAGCCAGCGTACCTTTATCTAATTGAGCTAACGCCAAGTCTTTCATTTGCTTGTATAGAACAACCTGTTCTTTGCTAAGGTTGACTTCACGACGTTGGTACACCTTGTCGGGTAAATCCAAACATTCTTTCTTTAAAACTCTAGTGCTGAACGTATCTAGTTTTTCTCCTAACTCATCTAATCGACGATAACCGCTAACGTGATTGAAACTGTGCGCTCCCATGCTCCTGCGTTGAATTACGGCATACCGGCCCTGAAACGAATAAAAGCTGGCAAATCCCAACGCTTCCTGATCTAAAAACATGCACTGACTAAATAAATCCATGGGGCTTTTTGTGATGGGCGATCCGGTCAAAATGCGCCGGTATTTTGAAGCCTGCCCCACTTTAATCAGGTTCTTGGTGCGCTGTGCGCTTTTGTTTTTGATGCTGGTGCTTTCGTCCAAAATGGTTAAACAATTGGGGTTTAGCTTAATAAATTTCTGTGCCGCAGACGCGCCTTTTTGAGTGGAAAATGCTTCAGTGTTCATAACCAACATGTGCAGGAATCCCGGCTCACGGTCCTCGGGACTTGCAATGGCTTGAATTTCAGCGCGAAATTTTTGAGTGAAGTTAGGTTGCCACTTTACCAACTTGCATGGAATTCTCTCTGGTAAGTGCGCAGGTATTTCTTTTTTTACCCAGTTATCGAAAACGCCTTTCGGGGCTATGATCAACGCCGTATCAATCTCGTTGGACTCAAACAACGCGCCCATAGTGTCTATGGCTACTTTAGATTTGCCCGTGCCCATTTCCATAAACAACCCGTAATACGGGCGTTGCCACGAAACATCGAACGTTTCTCTTTGATGATCATATGGATCGGTCTTGTATTGGTACATAAATCCTCCCAAAGGCTTGACATGCGATGATATACGACCCTACACTGTGCGTCCAGCCCTCAACAAGGGCTTGATAACGAAAGGAGAAATTATGAGCGAGTTGCTCTTTGACATGGAAGCGGATCAAGCCACCGCTTCCGCCATTGAGAAAATGGAAAACACCGGCTTATCTAGCGTAGCAGAGATTGCTCGCGCTGTTCGCAATCAAGAAGACATGGTCAATAAGTTGGACGACCAGTTAAAGGAAGCGAAGCGAGAACTGCTAAAACTTACCGACGAAGACCTTCCCGCGATGCTGCAAGAGTTGGGCCTCAATTCATTTGAACTTGAGGACGGCTCCAAGGTGAGTGTGCGTCCAACTTACGGCGCACACATCAAGGCGGAAAACCGCGAAACTGCTTTTAATTGGCTACGCGCTAACGGATTCGATGACCTCATCAAAAATACTGTTAGCTGTGGTTTTGGACGGGGCGAGGACCAAGAAGCCTCTGACTTTATCGATTATGCTCAGGGACTTGGTTACGCGGCGGAGCAAAAAACAGAGGTTCACCCAAGCACCTTGAAAGCTTGGGTAAAAGAACGGGTTCAAACGGGAGAAACTTTTCCCATGGAACTTTTTGGGGCCTACGTCGGCCAACGCGCTAACATCACGAGGAAAAAGTAATGACAAAAGCAGTAGCAGAAAAGCAAAAAGACAATGGTATCGTCACCTTTGATCCTAGCATTTTCGAGCAAGATGCTGGAAAAGGATTGGAGAACATGGGTCAAGACGACTTGGCGTTGCCTTTCCTCAAGGTGCTTAGTCGCCAAGACCCGACTTTGGATGATTTGGAAAACGCAAAAGCCGGAGATATTCTCAACACCGTGTCAAATCAGGTCTACTCTGGCAAAACCGGTATTCGTGTCATACCTTGCCATTATCAGCGGCGTTTTGTTGAGTGGGCTCCTCGGGGCTCGGGTAATGGCGCTCCTTTGAATATCTATACCCCAGAAGAAGGTCGTCCAAAAACGGATCGCGGGGACGACAACAAAGATTACGTCGTCGGCGGCAACGGCACGTACTTGGAGGAAACGCATCAGCACTTTGTGTTGATTCTTGATGCAGATGGAAGCACAACAACGGCGTTAATTCCTATGAAAGCTACGCAGCTTAAAAAAAGCCGTAAGTGGAACAGCACTATTGCCCAACGGACGTTGGTAGGAAAAAACGGCCCATTCACTCCGCCTCGTTTCAGTCACGTTTATTTGCTGAAAACTATTTCTGAAGAGAACTCAAAAGGATCTTGGCATGGCTGGGACATCTCCTTAGAAGGCGTGGTCGATGATGCTATGTCATATAGTCAAGCCAAGCAGTTTGCCGAAAGCATCCAAGCCGGTGACGTAGAGGTCAAGCACACCACTGAGGGAAATGACGCATCTGACGACGCGCCGTTTTAAGTTGTTACAGGGGGCCTCCGTGCCCCCTTTTTTTGGTTGATAATAAATGTCTGATGCAAAAAGATTTGCGGCTATTTTTGATGGCCTCAAGCAGGCCTACGGCACGTTTGAAATCGACAGCACTAAAGCAAATGGCAAGAATACCGGCAAAGCAAGAGTCGTTCGCGAACCACGGACCACGGAGCATTTTGAACAGCATCTAGCGGGCACTGGGGCAGGGATAGGGATTATCCCCATCAACGAAGACGACTCTTGTAAATGGGGTTGTATTGATATTGACGAATATCCCCTTGACCACACTAAGCTGGTAGAAAAAATTCGCCGTAGCAAGATGCCTTTGGTAATATGTCGATCCAAGTCGGGAGGCGCACATTGTTTTCTTTTTAGTAGCGAGTGGGTCACCGCAAAAACAATGCAGTCCACGCTACAACACTTAGCCAGTGGGTTAGGGTATGGGGGAAGTGAAATCTTTCCCAAACAGATCAAGCTTTTTTTAGATCGTGGTGACATAGGGAACTTCCTCAATATGCCGTACTTCAATGCGGAGGACGGGTTGAGGTATGCTTTAAATGATGACGGTAGTGCCGCGACGTTACATGAGTTTTTTGCGTTACATGAAGCGCACGTACAAACACCAGAACAACTTGAAGCAATCACGCACCAAAAAATTGAAAACACCGCAATCGTGGACGGCCCGCCCTGTCTCCAAACCCTATGCGCCCAAAAAATTAGCGAAGGGGGACGAAACAACGGACTCTTCAGCTTAGGGGTGTACCTTCGCAAAGCGTACCCGGATACGTGGCAAGATGAAGTCTTGCACCACAACATGTCCTACATTGATCCGCCGTTACCACTCAATGAAGTTAACCTCGTAGTTAAGCAGTTGGACAAAAAAGACTACGCTTATCGGTGTAGTGATGCGCCCATTCAGCCTTACTGTAACCGCGAGTTGTGCCAAACCCGAAAATTTGGGATTGGTGCGGCGGTCAGTGACATGGCCGTGGCTAACCTACGAAAGTACAACTCTATCCCGCCTGTCTGGTTTTTAGACGTTAACGGGGTGCCCTTAGAGTTAGATACTGAGGGGCTACAAAATCAAGCGGTGTTTCAAAAAGCGTGTATTGAGCAGCTTAACTTCATGCCGCAAACAATGGCCAAGCGTGGGTGGGAAGGCCGCATCAATCAACTGATGAAAGAAATGGCAGAAACAGACGGCTCCATTATGGAGGTGTCCGAAGACGCCAGTATTAACGGTCAGTTTTACGAGTATCTTGACGAGTTCTGCACTTCGACTCAGAAGGCGGAAGACCGTGAAGAAATTTTGTTGCGCAGGCCGTGGGTAGACGACGAAAACAACGCCGTGCATTTTAGGCTAAAAGACTTTGAGGGCTTCCTGCGCAAGAACCGATTTAGCGAGTTCAAGACGCACAAAGTGGCACAGCGGTTGCGGGACATCAATGGCGAGTCCGTATTGTTAAAGGTAAAGGGTAAGCCCATAAGAGTTTGGCGCGTTCCGGTTAGCGACATCCCGCACGATCAGGTGGAGTCCAAGAATTTTGAAACACGGACCACGGACCCGTTCTGATGTTTCGTATTTTCGGGCCACCCGGAACCGGGAAGACAACCACTTTGTTGAACATGGTGGAGAAGTCTTTAGACAGCGGAATAACCCCATCACAAGTGGGGTTTTTTGCATTCACTAAAAAGGCCGCTAACGAAGCCAAGGAGCGGGCGGCAAAACGTTTTGACTTAGACCCCGACAAAGATCTTCCGTACTTTCGCACCATTCATTCTTTGGCCTACCGTTTGATAGGGGTTAAGGAAAATCAAATGATGGGGCGGCAAAACTACAAAGAGTTGTCGGCAGCCATTGGTTTTAATTTAAGCGGCACTATGCACGAGGAAGAGGATGTGTCGTTTAAAGCGACAGATCATCCGATCCTTCAGCTAATAAACCTTGCAAAAACTAAAAAAACTTCGTTGCGAACGGAGTACAACCACAGTGAAGTTAACTTTACGTGGGTGGAAGTAAAGTATGTGGCCGACTCCTACGAAAACTATAAAAAGGCATTTGGTTTAATCGACTTCACCGACATGCTGGAGATGTTCGTAGAGCAGGCGGACCACCTTGTCCCGCACATGAAGATTTGTTTTTTAGACGAGGCGCAGGACTTGTCTCCGCTTCAATGGGACATTGCTCACAAGCTAGACGGCAGGTCTGAGCGCATGTTTGTAGCAGGAGATGACGACCAAGCTATCTACCGCTGGGCGGGGGCGGACGTAGATCACTTCATTAACCTTCCCGGCGGCGCAGAGGTGCTAGAACAAAGCTACCGTGTTCCTGCGGCGATCCACGAGCTTGCCGAAAAGATTGCGGGGCGCATTCAAAACCGGTTCCCTAAAGTGTACCGCCCTCGGCAAGAGCGCGGACAAATACTGCGTGTCCCGGACATTCGCTCTATAGACATGTCGCACGGAACTTGGATCATTATGGCACAAGCGCGTTTTATGCTTTACCCAATAGAGCAAGAATTAAAAAATGGCGGCTATCTGTTTGAGCGTCAAAACGGCGGAAGATCTATCCCGGAAAAAATGTCGCTGGCTATTAATGGCTGGGAGGCCATGCGGAAAGGGCGGGTGATTACCTGCGGCACGGCGCAAGCCATCTACTCTTTTATGTCCGGCAACGGGGTGCGTATCAAACGGGGTCACAAAAGAATAGCCGCTGACAATAACGAAATGTTTGGACTTGATGATTTACAAGAACATTTCGGTCTATTGGCCACAGATGAAATGATCTGGCATGAGGCCATGGATAAAATACCAGAGGGGGACAGAGTCTACATTACTGCCCTCCTTCGCAGAGGCGAGAAGTTTAACGCCACGCCCCGAATTAGATTGTCCACGATCCACGGCACAAAAGGTGGAGAGGCAGAAAACGTTGTAATCCTGCCGGATTTGACCGCTGCGGCATTAGATACGCCGGGAGATGATCTTCACCGCGTTTTTTACGTTGGGGTGACGCGGGCACTTCAAAACCTCTACATACTAGAACCAGAAGATTATTTAAGGTCCTACGCGTTATGAAAAAAGACACGGATATGAGTCATATTAAATGCCCCGCTTGCGGGGAAGTAGCGGAAGAAATAATTAATGCAGAACAAAAAAAACGCGTTGGTTGGTGGTGTTCGTCCTGCAACCATTTTGAGAAGGCAATTCTTCGCGAGAAAAGGGTAGCGTAATGACAACCGGAAAATTGCAAATGGCCATGTTCCCTCCAAAAAGTGATTGGGTTCCTCCTATGGAGCTTCCTGATATTTTTGACGCGGACGAAATCGCCATCGACGTAGAAACCCGCGACCCGAATTTAAAGGTAAAAGGACCGGGCTGGCCTACGTGTGATGGCGAGGTGGTGGGTTATGCCATCGCAGTTTCCGGGTGGAAATGTTACATCCCTGTCGGCCATGCCGGTGGGGGTAACCTCGACAAGCGCATTGTGAGCAAGTGGCTTAAAAAAGTATTTGAGTCACCTGCTGACAAAATCATGCATAACGCTCAGTACGACCTTGGTTGGATTCGCGCCATGGGCTTTGAGGTTAAGGGCCGCGTAATCGACACCATGATTACAGCTAGTCTGATTGATGAAAACCGGTTTAGCTACAGCCTAAACGCTCTTTGTTACGACCATCTGGGCAAGACAAAATCCGAAAAGACTTTGGTGCAGGCCGCCAAGGAGTTTGGCGTCGATCCTAAAGGCGAGATGTGGAAGTTACCCGCCATGTACGTCGGGCCATATGCCGAGACCGATGCCGAGATCACGTTAGAACTCTGGCACCATTTTAAAACGTTGTTGAACCGGGAAGATCTTTGGGACGTTTGGCGACTTGAGATTGACTTGCTTCCACATCTGGTGGACATGACCTTGCGAGGCATACGGGTGGACATTGACCGCGCTGAACGGACCAAGCAGGTTCTAATGAAGCAAGAGAAAGAGGTCATCAAACAAATTAAATCTTTGGCGGGTAACAACGTTGAGATTTGGGCCGCGCAGTCAATTGCTAAGGCGTTTGACGGACTTGGCCTACCCTATCCAAAAACTGAAAAGGGCTCTCCTAGTTTTACAAAACAGTTTTTAACAGAGAACAAGCACGAGCTTGCTCAGATGATTGTGAAAGCTCGTAATCTCAACAAGACCAACGGAAACTTTATTGACGGCATATTAAAGTTCACACATAAAGGAAGAATACATAGCCACATTAATCAATTGCGCTCGGACGACGGCGGGACCGTGTCGGGCCGCATTTCTATGAACTCACCCAACCTTCAACAGATCCCGGCCCGCGATCCACAACTGGGCCCCATGATCCGCTCTTTGTTCCTCCCAGAAGAAGGTCAGCAGTGGGCGGCGATTGACTTCTCGCAACAAGAGCCACGGATCTTGGTTCACTTCGCTAAGAACTACGGCGACTACAAGAACATGCCGATGCCCGGAGTAGAGGATTTTGTAGACGGCTACCGCAATGACCCCAACATGGACTTTCACAGCATGGTGAGCGAGATGGCAGGCATCCCGCGAAAGCAGGCCAAGGTTATCAACCTCGGCATGATGTACGGCATGGGCGTCAATAAACTATCTGATCAACTTGATCTTAGTGTGGAAGAAGCAAAGGCGCTGACCAAGCAATATCACAACAAGGTTCCCTTCGTAAAAGGCCTGATGCGGGGCGTACAGAATAAGCTTGACGACCCACGGTCTTCTGGAAGTCTGCGATCTTTGCGCGGAAGAAAGTGCCGATTTGACATGTGGGAGCCGGACAGCTTTGCCATGCACAAGGCGCTACCTCGTGAGGAAGCCATCGCGACTCACGGGCCCACCACACGGCTTAAACGCGCATACACCTACAAAGCTCTCAACCGACTTATACAGGCCTCGGCTGCGGACATGACCAAGCAGGCGATGGTTGATGTTTGTGCCGCAGGGAGCGTCCCTATGCTTCAGGTGCATGATGAGCTTGCTTTCTCAGTGGAAAGCGTTGAGGAAGCCCGAGAATTAGCAAAAAAGATGGAGCAGGCGGTTCCTTTGCAGGTTCCAAATAAATGCGATGTAGATTTAGGCCCTAGTTGGGGAGAGTGCGAAGAGCTTGATTAGTGGATAAAACAGCCTTATACTTTCCCATACTTTTGTAGGAGATATCCCATGGACACAACAAAATGGAAGTCTGTACTGCTTCCACGCGACGTGTATGAAGAAATTGTAGTGATCGCTAGGGTAGAAGGCCGAACCATTAGCGGTCAACTTCGTTATATTGTTGAATCTTGGAAGCAAGAAAATCTTTCTGGGCGGGATCAAGAATACGTTGCCGAGCAAGTTTCTGAGTTTAAAAAAGAATCTGGCGGGGAATCTTTAACTTCAAAAAGTTATTCGATATGACGTTTAGCACGATGCAGGCCGAGTTTGATAAGGCCTTAAAAAAATTAGAGAAGGGTTACGAAGAAGGCAAGGTAAACAGGTCTGACTTCGATAAGTTGCACATTTGGCACGAATTTCTCAAAGCAAAAGTTGATGCGGAACGAGAAAAAAATGCCAAAAAACTTTGACAACGTAAGCTGCCCTTCGCATTACAACCAAGGTGATGTCGAGTGCATTGACTGCATCAAGGCCAGCATGTCCCCGGAAGCTTTTCAGGGGTATCTCAAAGGGAACATTCAAAAGTACGTATGGCGATACGAGATAAAAAAAGAGCCCGTAGAGGACCTGCGGAAGGCCCGCTGGTACTTGGACCGTCTTATTCTGGAGCTAGTAAATGGCACCATGGAGTAGATTCTCAGGATGCCCAACTGGCCGTGCAAGCAGCACATCAAATGGCAAACCGGTTCCATCGAACTATGGCAATTCAGGCCGATTTGTCTGTAGTCCCGGAAGCCGAAGCCACTAAAGAAATTCTTGAGGTGATAAAGCCCGATTGGTATACTTCGCTTTGACGGTATTGCAGAGACTCCGTCTTTTCAAACGTTTTAGGGTTCACAAAACTTTTCTCCCAAAGTGAGTTTAATTGAACCCGATCCGCCCCCCGCAATGGGGGGTTTTTTTATTAGTGGATGGTATCTTCATCTCCGGGCGGCAAATGATTTACCGCAGCTTGCAAGAAGCAAGGCCCTGTTTCTCCCAAATAAATACCTAAGATATTAAACTCCACAAATTCTTTGGCTTCGTCCCATGTCATGTCGATACTGTCGTCCACCACGATTTTTATCATTTTTTGTACGTCGTAAACCAATACTTCTTTTTGGCCATTTTTTGTGTAAACCGTTCCAATTCCAAGGATAGCTTCATCAAAACCTTCGGGGCCAATCATTTGCATTAAACCTCAACGTATATTATCGTATATAGCCATACTTCACGGCTCACGGATCAATTTTAACATGGACCTAATTAAAGCCATTGACCTTGGGACAGAAAAAGATTTCGAGGCGGAGCGTCGTTGTTACATAGGTGCAAGTAACGTCGGCCACCCTTGCCACGCTTTTCTCCAGTTTAGCCTACGAGGTTACCCGCAAAAGAAAATCCCTGCCGCAGTGCAGCGAATTTTTGAAATGGGGCATATAGTTGAAGAAATTGTTGTTAGGGATTTAAAAAAAAGTGGGGCCTTCGTCTACGAGGTCGATCCAAGAACAAAAGAACAGTGGGAATACACCGCCTTCGGGGGGCACCTCCGGGGTCATTCGGACGGAATTATTGCTTTTGATAAAGAAAAACCTATTCTGGAAGTATTAGAAATAAAATCCATGAATGATAAAAAATGGATTAATTTTAAAAATTTAGGAATACATAAAAGTCACCCAATTTATTACTACCAAATGCAGTTGTTGATGGGCTTGTCTACCGCCAAAGCAGCGTGGCTTGTCGCGTACAACAAAAACAACTCGACCTATCATGCAGAACATGTGCCCTACAACCACAACGATTATGTTTCCCTAATTTACAAAGTTATGTCCGTGGTTCGTGACGGATCAGCAAAAAAGATCTCTAGCGATCCTAGAAACTGGAACTGCCGATATTGCAACTACCGTCCGCATTGTTGGCCAAAGGGGGAAGTATCTCTCCCATTGTCCGTCGAATGCCGAACATGTAAACACAGCAAACCAGTTGGTAAGCGCAAATGGTTTTGCACGTTGCACAAGTCACGGGCCACGGACCCCTGTTCAAACTGGTACAAAGTGGAGTCTACTGAAGAATGAGTTTGCGCGACGTTTCACGGCCCCCGGTTCAATCTGGGGATGTGTGTTGGTACTGTAGGGGCCGCCTAATCTGGGGTGGAGACCACGATATATCAGAAGAGGAAGAGTTCTTCGACATGTCCAGCAACCTGAGTTGCTCGGATTGCGGCGCACACGTTATTTACTACCGTTTAAAGGAGCAAGAAGATGGATAAAGAATCTAGCCCCAAGCCCGATTGGAAGGACTATTTAATCATAGGGTTGCTTTTATTAATTATGACTTTAGTATAAGGGTCCCTTAATCGCATGTAGGGGCAGGCGGTTGAAGAAGTATGTGTGCCATGACTGTGGTGTAGAAAAGAAATTAACCGATTACCCAAACCGATTTATCAATGACGGAAAATTAGTCCGGTATCGCCGAAAACTGGCTTTCTGTTCTGTTTGTGATTCAAAGAAAAATTCCGACAGCGTCCATAAAAATCATGTCAATTACATTAAAGCTAGAGTAAGAGACATGAAAAGACGAGCATTTACTCGCGCCCTCTCCGTGTCAAAAGAAGTTGATGACTCTTTTTTTATTGACCTGTTCCAAAAACAAAAGGGACTTTGCTGCCTAAGCGGCCTTCCCATGACATGGGGAAGCGAAGGACAGCACGGTAACAGCGGAGTGAGAAGAGGAACCAATATTTCAATAGACCGGATAAACCCCAATTTAGGGTACGAAGTAAATAACGTTCGATTAGTCTGTGACCGCGCCAACAAACTTAAATCCAACATGGACGACTTTGATCTTTATTTTTGGTCTAGCATCATTTCAGAAACTATGCGAAAAAATTAATTCTTCTTGCGAATTTTTTTAGCCGCCTCTTCTATTAACTTGAATCGTCGCTCGTAAAACGACATCGACTCCTCACCAACCTCCGCCAGCGGATCTTCTTCCACGTAATTGTCCGCCTCTTCTAACGCGTCTTCCCACTCGCCCCCCGGATCACGGTTCACGGTTCAAGTTCCGTAATGCTTATGACCCAGCCCATAGGAATAGCAATCTCCGCATCTCCTTCAGACACATTTCCATGTTCGTCGGGGATGATGTGCGGGCAAACAATTAAGCGTTCGTCATCTATGTGAATAACCGCTCCGCAGGAAAATACCGTCGCTTCACGAATCTGCTTCAGATCCTCCAGCGGCCTCCAACCTTCTTTCGTTCCCCCGCAAGCATCCCGCCATTCAACTAAATAAAGTTTGGTGTTCATCTTGTACGTAACCCGTGTATGCGATAGAGTGTTTTTTATTGATCTTTAGCTTACCAACAGAGAGAAAAAATAACCATGAAATTCAAACCAAACATGCGCATCTCCCGAAAAGCGGACAGAGTAGAAGCTGCCAAGTCTTTTGAAGATAATGACGGCTTTCGTGAACATGTGATGACTCTTTTAGAAAAGCGGAATCAACAAATTCCTGCATCAGAAGAATTTAAAATCATGGAAGATTTGACTTACGCCACCACCGACGAAGACTTTGTCTTTAAGTTGTGTCAAATGGGCTACGTGATCTACACCGACTTTCTTATGGACGCTTATGTGGGATTTGAAAAGAAGCATCTGCACTAATGCGCCACTGCTACGTTTGCAACAAACCCGGCGTCCCCATCAAAAACGGATTATGCGAAAGGTGCGAAAATGGAA